>Ga0114957_1001625_pt1 | contig 23885 bp, 14 predicted proteins | sample BantaG_FD_87175 | JGI IMG/M metagenome (GOLD analysis project Ga0114957, IMG submission 87175) | Marine algal microbial communities from Bantry Bay, Ireland - BantryBay_4 metaG | ecosystem: Host-associated > Algae > Red algae > Unclassified | place: Bantry Bay, Ireland | collected 2014-11-21 | reverse complement strand
TGTACTTCAAATTGTTAATTTTTCCTAGACAAAAAGAACAGTTGATTAGTGATTCGTTAATCGGTTCTCCCAACGCATAGGTATCGCACTCTAAAGTATTTGAAAAACTCAAAAAAGACTGCCGAGAAGGTTAAGTTGACAGATCAACGTAGGAACAAGGCAATGCCTTGTTCCTACGTTGATCAATATACCCAGCAATTTAGTTCCCGAGGCACTAGCTAAACTTAGCTAATGCTAAAGTCAAGCTAAGGATCAATGAAGGAATAGCTTAGGAATGGCAAATAAATCAGTATAGAATCGTACTTTATTTATTTAACATTCCTTATAACATTTGGCTGTTTAATTAGCACCAAATCAACCGACCCAAACCTTCAAAACTTATTTTTAAACGATCCTTAAAAACGATATCCAATAAGCATGGTAATTGGGAAGTTGAGTAATATTTGTTTTCCAGAAGATAAGTAAACTGCGTTTAATTTGCGATTGAAATTTTTGTAATCGCGTCCTACATGGTAGGAGTTTCTGTAGAAAATACCTATCCCAGTTTGGTAGTCAAGAAGTAGTCGTTTTTTCTTTCCTATATAAACGGGGTAGTGTACCAAAAAATTTATTCCATAATCTTTTTTATGATGTTCGAAGCGATCCAAATTTTCCACCAGACAAAACCACGAATTACCACAATCAGAGAAGCCAAGAGGACCATTTCTGTATTCGAGATATTCGAAGTAGTCAGTTATTACGTTGGAAATTAATAATTCATTGGATGCTGCGGTGATATTGGAGGATGCCTTTCGGTAAAAAAGTGCTACTCCTAAAAATAAGTGATTTTCTTTTTTTATTCTAGAAACCTTTTTCATGAACTCAATGGATAAAACATATCCTTTATGGGTGTTTTCTGATCGACGATCGTTTTGGTCATATATGCCCCAAGTGAGAAGGCTGTGTTTAATGATATGATCATAGGTAATTTTTATTGCGAAATTGTTAGCTAAATTACGTGTATAGGTAAATTGAATGGCAGGATTATAAAGCCGAAGACTTCTAAAAGGATTGATAGTTAATATATTTTTAGGCGTTGCTTTTGTCTGCGCGAATCCACTTAGTCCTAGCACCAAGAAGAAAGTGATGAGCGATAATTGTTTCATGGATTTTTTTTTCATTGCTTTCTATTTTTCGTTGTTTAAAACCGTTTTCTTTCAGCGGTAAAACTAGTTTAGTCTCCCTCCTGATTTTTCCCATATTTTATAATCAGAATTTTATTATTTGCAGATTTTAGATTAAAATCAGCGTTTAACAACCCATCTGTTACAATATTTGCAACAAATCCCGTACTTTACCCAAAAAAGCCACTTACAGCCAGTCCTGAAAGGACGCCATAAACCATGGATGGAAGAATCCATCCATATACCAACCTAAACATGCCAGGCAACCTACAACTCCAACTCTTCCAACAACTCAAAGACCAGCTACCCGCTCACGAAAAGCTCGTCCACGTTGTCATGGACCATCTAAAACTTACCCGCAGTCAGGCCTACCGACGGATTAACGGAACCGTTCCTGTCTCCCTAAACGAACTGAAAATCCTGGCGGAGACCTTTGATATTTCAATAGATGATTTACTGCAGGCGCCGGCTAATGGTCAGATAAAGTTTAGTGCCTCGTTGCGGATGAATAGTACATATCTGGGATTCTTACAGCAGCTGATGCAGACCATTTCTTACGTTGGACAACTTCCGGAGGTACAGGTACAATACGCCACTAACGAGTTTCCGATCTTCTATACCTTTATGTTTCCCGATTTGGTTAAATTTAAACTTTACATGTGGAACCGGACTTTCTGGAAAAATAACAATGCTCAAATTCAATTTTCTCTGGGCATCGCCAATCCGGAAGAACTGGAGTTGGCCAACCAAATTCAGGAAAAATATCTTTCAATTGCTACCACCGAATATTGGCATATTCGATTGGTTGATAATACTTTTTCACAGATTAGTTATGCACTCGAAAGTGGATTTTTCGAAGATCCGACGGAAGCCGATCAATTACTGGCACAAATGCTCGATGGATTACAGCACCTTAAGTCCATGGCAGAACATGGAAATAAGCGATTTTTGAAGGATTCAGAAACAGCGGTGCGATCCGAATTTCAGCTATACTTAAGTGATTTACCAACGAATGTCCATTTTTTGGTTTCCCAACCCGACAGCAAACAGTTATTTTCAACTTTTGATAATCCTAATTTTATGCACACTCGAAACCAGGCCATCTGTAATTATGCCGCTGACTGGTTCGAAAATTTACAGAATAAATCCGTGTTGATCAGTCAGTCGGGACATAAGGCGCGCAATCAGTTTTTTCACCGTATGGAAAAGGAACTCAAGGAGTTGCGAACGTAGAAGGCGATAAATCTATATTTAAAAATTATCCTGAAATCAAGGTTTATATATATTATTTTAGACATGCTTTTAATCTACTTTTTTACTTAAAATATCGTATATTTGCGCCGCTATAACTGATATATTAATTACGGTATTATTTAAACTAGCACCATCGAAGAACCAAAGCCAGGAACTCCAATGGATAATACCCATCACTAATGGTAAAAATTAACTTTTAAAATGGCAGTTTACAAATCAGTCGAAAAAGTAGCTGAAATCTTCGCCGAGCACGGCGGTTCCGCTAAAAACACTGGATCTACCGAAGGGCAGATCGCATTATTTACTTTCCGTATCCAGGAATTATCCAATCACTTGCGTGAAAACAAAAAAGATAACTCTTGCCGACGTACTTTACTTACTTTAGTAGGTAAGCGACGAAGACTCCTGCGTTACCTGGCATCAAAAGACATTACCAAGTATCGGGCAATTATCGAAAAGCTCGGTATTCGTAAATAAGATTTTTAAAAAGTGTTGCGACTTCGGTCGTAGCACTTTTGTTGTTTTTGGATATAAATAAATGCTTAAGGAATGGCGATTAAAAAGAGGAAGCTATAGTGTCTTAATTTATTTTATCAACATTCCTGATAATCATCTATGTCCTTTCTTTTAAGCTTTTGTACTCAAACAAAAAGCAACCAAAACGGCGAAACACTAAACGTTACGCCTTCGTAAACCACCTGTAGCTCTCCCGCATCCGAAAGAATGTGGATGAGCCGATTTAAGACCCGCCTCACGATCCATTAAATATATCGGCTGGTTTGTCAAAAAAAAGCGATGCGATCTTTCATTTATCAATAGATCCATCTACAGTTCACCCTTCGGGGTATTCCATCTTTCCTTTTACCAAGAATATTGTAAAATACAATACGCTTTTTATTCACCCAACGGGCCAACGGGGTCCGTTTCAAATTCCTAATTAAATATGGGAAAGCAAACTCCTATAAGCATCTCCTTTACTTTACCAAATGGTCGCGAAGTGACCATCGAAACAGGTAAACTAGCTGCTCAGGCCGATGGATCGGTCGTTGTAAAAATGGGTAAAACCATGTTATTGGCTACTGCGGTTTCTGCACACGAACCGCGTGCCGGCCAAAGCTTCTTTCCACTTTCTGTGGATTATCAAGAAAAATTTGCCGCTGCGGGACGTATCCCTGGTAACTTTTTCCGTAGAGAAGCAAGACTCTCTGATTACGAAATTCTTACTTCCCGTTTGGTGGATCGTGCAATTCGTCCACTTTTCCCGAATGGTTATATGAATGACACGCAGATCATCATCAACTTGATCTCTTCTGATAAAGATGTAATGCCCGATGCCATGGTTGCCCTGGCAGCTTCTGCTGCATTGAGTGTTTCTGATATTCCTTTCGCAGGACCTATTTCAGAAGTACGGGTTGCTCGTATTGATGGCCAATATGTGATTAATCCTGATCGTTCGGTTTTGAAAGAATCGTCTGACATGGATCTAATCGTTGCCGCTACTATAGATAACGTAATGATGGTAGAAGGAGAAGCGAAAGAATGTTCTGAAAAAGATATCGTCGCAGCTATCCGGGTGGCACACGATGCCATTAAAGTACAGTGTCAGGCACAGTTAGACCTCGCTCAAAAGGTGGGAGAAAAAGCAACTGTCAAGCGGGTCATTGAGCCAGCAGCGGTAAAACCTGAGATTGATAAAATGGTCAAAGAATATGCCGAAGCGCGTATCTTGACTGTTGCGCAGGGTAAACTTGAAAAATTCGCTCGTAAGGAACAATTTGGTGCGATTCGCTCCGAAATGAAAGCCGCTTTTGCGGAAAAACACGGCGAAGAATGGATGACCGAAAACTACGGTTACGCAAAAGAATATTACTATAAATTACAAAAAGAAACCATCCGTGAAATGGTGATGGCAACGGGCGTTCGTCTGGACGGTCGTACTGGTAAAGATGTTCGGCACATCTGGACGGAAGTTGATTATCTGCCTTCTACGCACGGATCAGCCGTTTTTACCAGAGGAGAAACGCAGGCGTTGACTTCTTTAACATTAGGTACTAAGCTGGATAAACTAATGGCGGACACTGCGTTGGACCAGCATTTTAGCGATTTTATTTTACACTATAATTTCCCTGCTTACTCAGTAGGAGAGACCAAGCCAATGCGTGGTCCTGGTCGTAGAGAGGTTGGACACGCTAATCTGGCACACCGCTCGCTGCGGCAAGTTTTACCGGAAGAGCAGCCGTACACACTACGGATTGTTTCTGATATTCTGGAATCCAACGGTTCTTCTTCTATGGCAACTGTTTGTGCTGGTTCGTTAGCACTGATGGACGCAGGTATCAATATCAAAGCACCCGTTTCTGGTATTGCCATGGGATTGATTTCTGATGGAACACGTAATGTTGTTTTATCGGATATTCTTGGTGACGAGGATGCGATTGGTGATATGGATTTTAAAATTACCGGTACCAGAGATGGTATTTGTGCTTGTCAGATGGATATCAAAATCGAAGGTCTTTCTTACGAACTACTCGAAGAAGCGTTGCTACAGGCTCGTGCAGGTCGTCTGCATATTCTTGATAAAATGGACGAATCATTGACTGCTCCACGCGAAGATCTAAAAGATCACGCGCCACGGATTGTTGAGCTCGTTATTGACAAGAGTTATATTGGTGCCGTTATCGGACCAGGTGGAAGTATCATTCAGGAATTACAAGCAACTACTAATACCGTTATCAACATCGAAGAGGTGGACGATAAAGGAGTGGTGAATATTTCCAGTAATGATAAAGCGTCGATCGACGCAGCACTCGCGCGGATCAAAGCAATTACTTTTACACCAGAAGTAGGAGATGAATTTGACGCCAAAGTGGTAACCATCATGCCTTACGGCGCGTTCGTTGATTTTGCTGGCAAGAGTGGATTATTGCACATTTCTGAAATGTCGCATTCCCGTCTTGACAAAGTAGAAGATGCGTTTCAGTTAGGAGATGCAGTACGCGTAAAGATCATTGGTATCGACAAACGAACAGGTAAATTAAGACTGTCCCGGAAAGCCTTATTGGAAGGTGGCCCACAAGGAGGCGGTGATAATGGCCGTAGAAACGATCGTCGTGATGACCGTGGTCCCCGTAGATAATAATTAATTTTATAAAAGTCAATACGTTAGGATAATCTTTATGTTTAATTAAGTATTTGATTTTCAATGTTTTAGACTTATTAAAATAAAAATTATTGCCCGATTTCAACTTTCAGTTGATTTCGGGCATTTTTTTTGAACATAGAGAAGTGTTGTCAATAAGAACGTAATAGTGGGTCACAATATCGTTCAGATTACAATTTATTTGCCTGTTCCTATCCTTACCCTCCTCTTTGGTTTGATGTATTAATCAAATCATTTTGCAAATTTTAATAATAAAAAACTGCCGATGCTGCATCCATAAATGGAGCAAAAAAGTAGTGCACCGTTGTGATAAACAAGGAGTCTCTATAATGTTAAAGTCTCTGGTTTTTTTCTTTTTAACAAAAAAGTCAAGTTATTTTTTATATTTTTAGTCAACATATTTGAATAATTTCCGTAATAAAAGTTATTCATCAATATGACCATTAAAATAAAAACATAAACCAACGCTTATATAAGAAAGAACTTTCACCGCAACGATTGAGTAGATAATAAACATAATAATTTCATAATCATCCCTCAATTCAAACATCCATGACATGCGTCAACTAAAAATCACGAACAAAATTACGGCCCGCGAATCACTCGCGTTAGACAAGTATCTTAACGATATTGGCAAAATCAGTATGCTGAATGCAGACGAAGAAGCTGTGATGGCACGTCGAATTCGAGAAGGTGATACCGAAGCACTTAATATAATGACGAGAGCCAATCTGCGTTTCGTCGTATCGGTTGCCAAACAATACCAAAATCAGGGATTGTCACTTAGTGATTTAATCAACGAAGGTAATGTTGGATTGATGAAAGCGGCGAAGCGTTTTGACGAAACCAAAGGATTCAAATTTATCTCTTACGCGGTTTGGTGGATTAGACAAGCGATTTTGCAATCTATTGTCGAATACTCGAGAATCGTTCGACTTCCACTTAACAAGGTAGGTTCTTATAATAAGGTTAACGAAGCGTTTATTTCGTTCGTTCAGGAATTTGAAAGAGAACCAACCAACGAAGAATTGGGTGAAATCCTTAGCATCACGCCACGGGAAATTAACAATATGCTGAGAGGTAATGGTCGTCATCTTTCTTTTGATGCGCCGATGAGTGGAGAAGAGGGAGATTCTACTATGTTGGATGTGATCGTTGGTAGTGGGGGAGCAGAAAGTCCCGACAATAATTTGATGGAACAATCGCTAAAAGAAGAAGTGCAACAAGGCTTGTCCATTTTGTCTCCTCGGGAGGTAGAGGTGCTGAGTTCTTATTATGGCTTGAATGGTTACAAAAGTCTGACGCTAGAAGAAATCGGTGATTTGTACGGTTTAACGCGTGAAAGAGTGCGTCAAATAAAAGAAAGAGCCATTCGACGATTGAGAAAATCATATAATCGTAATAATCTAAAATCTTATTTAGGATAGAAAAATGTTACTTAAAAAATTACATAGTTTTTATAAAAAAATCTGTTTCCATTTACTGGGAACAGATTTTTTTTGCTCTGATTTCAAACAGTTCTAAAAACAGGAAAATGACCTAACCCAAATAGGGTATTTTGTTCCTTAGAGGACCATTAATCTGTACTTTACCTGGTTATTTCACTGTAATTGAAGCAATGTTCTTAATTATTATCTAAATTTATGAAATAATAATCATTGGCCCCTCATTTCACAAATCCTTTGTGTATTTGCAAGAAGCGATAATATATTTATCTTCTATCATTTGAATTATGGCTTCTGGATTTATAAAATTAAATTAGAATGGAAAAGGGAAAAATCCTTGTAACTGGAGGTGCAGGCTTCATCGGTAGTCACGTCGTGTGCAAAATGCTCAGAGCAGGTTATTATGTAAATATTCTTGATAATTTTTCTACGGGTAAAAAAAGGAATATTCCGGTTGACGAACGAGTTAAGTTATTCAAAGGGGATATCCGTGATCCATTAGTGGTAGATCTGGCCGCTCAGGGATGTACGGTTATTGTACATCTGGCGGCAATTGTTGGAGTAGCAGAAGTAATTGCTCAGCCATTGGAAACGGTGGAAGTGGAAACGATTGGAACCCACAATGTTGTCCGTGCCGCACGAAAGAATGGTATAAAAAAGGTGCTCTACGCTTCTTCCAGCGCGGTCTACAGAGCAGTGGAAAATACGAGCAGTCTTGAATCGGACGAGCTGGGACTGGTCAGTAATTACGCCATTGCCAAACGATTAAATGAACGTTATCTTTCTGCATTAATCAATACCGATAATATCTCCGTTAATTGTCTCCGTTTTTTCAATATCTACGGAGAACGACAGGATACCAGAATGGTTATTCCCCGATTTTTTGAGCAAGCACTCAACGGTTTACCTATAGAAATTTTTGGTAGTGGCGAACAAACCCGGGATTTTACTTTCGTAGAAGATGTCAGTGAGTCAATTTTCAGAATGATTCAACTTCCTGAATTAAACGGTACCTTTAATATCTCCCGTGGAGAAGAAACGACTATCAAAGAACTGGCCGAATTGATCAAAGCAATAACCAACTCAACATCTGAGATTACTTGCCTAGAACATCCCGCCGCCCGGGAAACTTTTAAGGTCAACCGCAGGATTGGTAACAATGGTAAATTATTTGCCGCTACTGGTTTTAGACCGGCTACTCGACTAAGGGAAGGATTGAGTATTTGTTTGGAAAAAAAACAAGCGGTTGATCTTATCAATATTACTTCGTGACTTGGTGCCGAAAAAAATTATACTCTACATTTTTGTCCTGGATAGCGCTAAAAAAAACACTATGTCTGAAGAAATAATTGACTACTCTGGTCGGATCAGTCGTAATTGGTTTCGCAACAAATGGAAAGGGCTCAACAATCACTACTATCGTTTAAAGCGGGATTACCTATGGGAAATTCACCGGCGGATTCATAAAATTGATCTCGATTATTCAAAGATTCCAGCGGGAACAATGCCAGTGATGATTAATAATTTTAATCGGCTCGACCTACTTGTAAAACAAGTTGACTGGTTGTTAAGGCTAGAAGATCCCGTTGCCATTATTATTGTAGATAATAAATCAACCCTGCCACCTTTACTGGAGTACTACGAACATTTGGACCATCCGCTCGTACAAGTCGTTAAGTTAAATTATAACTCGTGGAGGAATGGCGTAAAATATCTTGGTGAATACAGATTATCTGGTTTTGATAAATTTGTGATTACTGACGTAGATTTACTCCCGTATTCCGATACACCAAAAGATTTGATTCGCCATTTATCAGGTCTACTGGATCGTTACCCTGATTACAATCATGTAGGTACATCTCTGGAGATTAATGATTTACCAGATCACAATCCTATGAAAAAAATGGTCCTTAAATTTGAAAATAATTTCTGGCCACCGCTGGCGGAAACGTTGGATGGGAATGTTTTTGTCGGAGCGATTGACACGACCTTTGCGATGTATCGTAACAGTTCAGATATTTTAAGCGTGCACGGCGCACTGCGGACTGATCGACCTTACACGCTAAAACACGTAGACTGGTATTTAGACCCCGAAAATTTTTCACCGGAATATCAGTATTATTTAGCCTCCTGTAAGCCTTGTGCAACCTGGGCGCAACAATCAAAAAAGGAAAATAAACTTGAGCAGTTGGCAGGTCAAGTTTAGTCAAAAAAGAATTATCGGAATGACCAAAAAGTTAAACCTCCCACCCCGTACACCTAGTTACCAATCCTTGCTTCGCATCCAAAGATTCATGAAAAATCCGATTCCTTTTATGAATCGAAATCTTAAAAAATACGGAGATACGTACTGCTTAAGCTTGCGTTATAGCAAAATCAATATCATCACAATTGATCCAGATGTCATTCAACACTTTCTTAGAAAAAATGAAGACAACTATAAAAAACCGGTAGCGGACAATGAGGTGCTGGGGCACTTTGTCGGTAAAGGTTTATTGCTCGCTACGGGCGAACGTCACGCCGCGCACCGTAAATTAATGGCACCTGGTTTTCGGCCTAAAAGTATTGGTAAACTAATTGGGCTGATGGACGAGCAAATTGATCGTTATTTTTTAGAAATGGACAAGCGAATAGAAAAAAATCCAACCTTGATTATTGACCACGAGTTTAGTGATCTGACCTTTCGGGTAATGACACGGGCGATCTATGGAGATGATATGAATCAGGATGAAATTTCTGCTTTTTCAGATAGGTTTCAGAATCTGCAAAAGATGATGATCAAGCTGGTGCGAATTCCCCGGTTACTAAAATTCTACCAGATGACCGGACAAACAAAGTTTTACGAGCAAGTAGCAAAAGACAACAATGCTTACCTAAATCAATTGATTGCTGCTCGTCGTAAACAACAGCCTAAAGAAGATTTATTAGGAATGTTATTAACCTGTCGGTACGAAGATTCGGACGAAGGAATGAGCGATGATCAGCTGCGCGAAGAAACCCTGACGCTCTTCGTTGCCGGACACGAAACGGCAGCCAACTGCCTGTCCTGGATTATCTACATTCTGGGAAAACATCCGGAAGTTATTAAAAAAATATTAGCAGAGCGCGATGAAATTATTGGAGATCAGGTTCCTGAATTTTCCAGGCTGCTACAAATGGATTACCTCAATCGCGTATTTGACGAATGCTTACGAATTTATCCACCATCCTGGATCACCAATCGGATTGCGATGGAAGACGACCATGTAAATGGATTTGATATTCCGAAAGGTGCAAGGGTAATTCCTTTTATTTATGGTTTACATCATTCTGAAAAACTTTGGCCGGATGCGGAAAAATTTGATCCGGATCGCTTTACGAAAGAGGGTAGGAAGGATCGGCACAACTTTGCCCACATGCCATTTGGTGCGGGTCCACGAATGTGTATTGGTCGGCATTTCGCTACCTTGGAAATGAAAATGATTATTCTAAAAATGCTGCAAAAATACCAATTTACGTTGGTAGAAGATCATAAAGTTGAGCTGCTCCCTTCGGTAACATTAAAACCTGCTAATGGAATCAAGATTCGGTTTGGGTAAGCGTATCAAACGATCCAAAAGAAAGGGGTAAGGTGCATAAGTGATCAATAATCGGAGCAAAATCATTATTGGTCGCTTCGTGATCGTGTAGTAATAAAATCTCATCAGAATTACTCGACAACCATCTGTTTTCCAGTGCTAAAAATCCCCGGCAGTCCCGGGGATTTTTAGTAGCCAATCGCTGAAAAACTTTATCTATATTATGTAATTGTTGTAAAGGTTTATCCATCTCCATGGCCCATTCCATAATATCAAATGTCCAGGCCCAATCTGCGTCCTCCCAAAGTTTTGCCCGTTGCATATAACGGTAGGTGACCCCATCAAATCGAGGTTGTTCATAACCTAAATCTCTAAGCATATCCTGAATCGCCGCGCCTCGCTTTGGATTACCTCTTCTAAAAATAGAAAAGACCTTTCCGTTGCGTAAGTCTCCTTTATCGCCGTAAGGAAATCTAAACCACTTGGCTGGACGTGCCACCCCGGCAGACTGATAAATTTCCTCAATAATTTGATCCGTCTTCGTAATTTCTACCTTCGCCTGTTTCAGTGATATTTTTGAAAAAGCCGGATGTGTATAACTGTGATTGGCAATGATATATCCCTTGTGAATACTGTCAATTACGGCTTCCGGATATTTTTTAATCAATTGTCCAATACAAAAAAATACGGCGGGAATATTATACTTTACTAGTAAATTTACTTTTTCCGTAAACTGTGTTCCAGGAGAATCATCAATGGTGAGATATACTTTTTTCAAGTGTTTTTCTATTTTATCAACATTCCAAACGGTGCCATCAGTGGATCAATTTCCAACAATTCACTAACCACCTACTCAAACAACCTAACCTCAATCGCCTCCACTTTCTCCCGGTACATCTTCCAATCCTCCGAAAAAAACTTGTTCACCATCCTGGTTACCTCCGTCATCTTTCGTTCCGCTTTTCGGATGGCACCCATTCCATTTTCACTCACCTCGTCATCCAGTCCACGAAAATATCCCATACCCTGAAAAATAACAGAAGTAAGTTTATCTGATGAACGTTGAATACCTTTCGTGTCGGGAGGGTACATATACAAGGCCATCAGTTGAGTAATACTATCGGTCATGGATTTCCCCATTTCTTTAAACATTTTTTTAGTACTATCGGGCGCGTGTACCATTGCTTCGTTGACCAGTTTAATGGTTTTTTTAGCTGCTTTCAAGCGATTAAAATCTTTAGTTGCTGTTTCGATTTTATCATTATACTGTTTACGTTGTGCATACTTTCTTTTCAGACCATCCATCGTAACCGTACGGTGTGGATTGGCGTGTACCGTGATGGTCGTCGAATCCTTTGCCTCGCCGTGGGTTACGACTACTTTATAATCACCCGGTAAAACATCCAGTCCTCCCGGTGGATCAGCGTCTGGTTTAGGATCACGATTAGAAGGAAAACGGATCCCGTTTTCATTTAGATTCCAGGATACTCGGTTGAGTCCCGGCTTTAATTTTTTGGTAAAATTCCGAACGGTATCTCCTTGCATATCATAGATGACAACGGCCGTTTTATCTGACTTTTTCTTTTTATCTTTCTCTGTTTCATCTGCTGCTTTCTCCGCAATTTTTGTTTGCTGCTTATCTTTTTTCTTTACCGCTGACTTATCCTTCGGGTCCGTTTCTTCCTGCGCTTTCATCCAGATAGAAAACATCCCGTTTGGACTTCGGTTTGGTCCGCGAAATTCTGCATTGGCAATAAACCGTACGCCGTCAACCGAGCGATAACTACCATGGTAAGCATCTGGTGGTGTAAAAATGGCAATGTCTTGTTTGAGTACTTTTTTTCCAGTACGCGCAATTTCCCGTAAGGGTCGAATATCATCCATAATCCAGATGGCTCGACCAAAAGTACCGATGATCAAATCATGATCCCGGGAATGAATTTTCAGATCACGGGTAGGAACACTTGGAAAATCCTTTTTCCACTGCTGCCATTTTTGTCCGCCGTCCAACGAAAAATACAAACCATAATCCGTTCCCATAAATAACAATTCTGGCACAACCGGATCTTGTACAATACACATTGCATAACCAGAGACACTGCGTTCGTCCGCAATTCTTTTCCAGGTCGCTCCGTAGTTGCTGGTATGATAAGCGTAAGGTTTGAAATCATTCCGTCGATAATTATTTGCGACCACAAAAGCTTCCCCCGCATTTTTATTAGAGACCTCAATCTGCGCAAACCAGCTTCCGGTCGGAAGACCCGGTAGGCGGCCAGACATCTCCGACCAGTTTTTGCCACCATCTCTAGTCAGGTGTAATTTACCATCATCCGATCCGGCCCAGACGAGTTCTCGATCTACGGGGCTTGGCGCAATCGTGGTAAGAGTGGTAAAGTTTTCGGCGTTGGTAACGTCTTTGGTTAGACCACCAGTGACCGCAGATTCTTTTTGTTTAATCGTATCATTAGTGGTTAAATCAGGAGAAATAATTTTCCAGGTCTTTCCACAATCGGTTGTTTTATGAACATATTGGCTACCAAAATATACCTCGCAATTTTCGAAGGGACCTTGCGCCAGTGGTGCGTTCCAGTTGTACCGGAGTTCCTCTCCGTCGGGATGCGCCGGTTTGATAAATTCATTTTGTCCCGTTTCGTAATCAAAATAAACAAGATTGCCACCCTGAGACATGGCCATGCCGTGACGACTGTTATCAGGTCGGAAAAGCATATCGAAACCATCACCAAAAAGTACTTCCCGCCAATCGGCATTTCGGGTACCTCCTGATTTCCAGATACTTGATGGACCAACCCAGGTTCCGTTGTCCTGCATACCACCACCGATTCGGTAGGGAATAGACATATCATAATTAATGTGGTAAAATTGTCCTACGGGCAAATTTTCTACAAAGCGCCAGTTTTTCCCGCCGTCCCGAGAAATATTCATTCCACCATCATTGCCATTAATCAAGTAATCAGGATCGTCCGGTGAAAGCCAGAAGGCGTGGTGATCGGGATGAATATTTGTTCCGTAGTCCATAATGGTTTTAAAAGTACGGCCACCATCTTCACTTTTTGAAACATAAGACCATAGATTCCAAATCCGGTTTTCGTTGTGTGGATCGACGTAAATTTCTGCATAATAAAAAGGGCGGTTACCAATATCCTTGTCCGCAATTTTTTTCCATTTATGTCCACCGTCTTCTGATTTATAAAGCGCGTTAACTTTTGCTTCTACGAGTGCATAAATAATATTGGGTTTGCTGGGCGCAACGGCCAGACCAATCCGTCCCAGTGGACCATCGGGTAGTCCACTTTTTTTGTCCTTGGCAGTAATTTTTTCCCAGGTAGCGCCCGCATCGTAGCTGATATGGATACCTGATCCTGGTCCACCGGAATTAAATTTCCAGGGCGTTCGACCAAATTCCCAGGTAGCAGCGATAAGCTTATTTGGATTTTGGGGATCTGTTACCAAATCGGCAATTCCCGTTTGATTACCAATGAACAAGACTTTATTCCAGGTAGTGCCACCATCAGTTGTTTTGTAAACACCCCGATCGGTAGAAGGACCCCATGCGGAGCCTAGCGCACCGACAATCACGGTATTTGGATCGTCGCGGTGAATAATGATTCGGTGGATCAGGGTGGTATTTTCTAAACCCATTAATTTCCAGGTACGGCCACCGTCCAGCGTCCGGTAAATTCCTTTTCCACTATTGTGGGAGTTTCGGGGGTTTCCTTCTCCGGTTCCGACCCAGATATCGTCTGGATTTTTTTGGTTGATTTTGATTGAGCCTATAGACTGAACAGGAGCATCGTCAAAGATGGGATCCCAGGCGATTCCGCCACTCTCGGATTTCCAGACACCGCCCGAAGCAGTTCCGACATAAATATGGTTTGGGTGTTGGCGGTTTACATCAATGGCCGTTACGCGGCCACTCATTCCAGCAGGACCAATATTACGAATTTTTAGTTCGGAGAATTTTTCCAGATCTAAAAATACAGGACTGTCTTGACTAATTAACAGGACCGGGAGTAAAAAAATGACTAGAAGGAAGGTTAGTTGACGCATCTTAATATAAAGTTTGTGTTAAGTTTATGCTATTTTAAAATCCTCAAGTTAATAATTTTCTCTTTGATGACACCCGATTTTTTAAAAAATGGGAGGAAATATTTGGTTGAATTACAGGTATGGAATATACTTAATCTATAGTGCAGCTGAATTCGATATTATTGAAGCCGTTAAAGTAGAAAAAGAAAATTTTCATGCTCAACTATTTTATAAATACAGCTAGTACAAATGAGCTATTTTATCAATTAAGTGTTAAGAAAAGGAAATTTTACTTGTCTCGTATAATATATCTCTCTATATTTGTGTTAGAAATAAAAGCTAAAATATCAATTTATTTATGCACAGTTTCTGATAGAGATTAAAAAAATTACCTAATGGTGCAGCATTATTGCCTTTGAATGCATTATATAGGTAACGGTCTATATTTAGTTTTAAAATCAAATGAAAAAATTATGAAAAAGATCCCTCTTGCTTTTCTGTTGTACTGCACCGTCACTTTATTATCTTTTACTGCTTGTTCTCCCGGTTATGGTTGCGCGTACGCTGCTGCTGAAACCATGTGTGAACAATCAGAATCGTCGGCCGTGAACGCAGCAGTTGATTGTGCAAACGCTCCCTTTCGGGAACTCATTTCTTTGCCTTAAAAGTAAAAATTTTTATTTAAAATCATATTGTTAAGTAGAAACTGGTATTTCTACTTAATAAAATTATTACCATTATCTCTTGATAAGGATAGGGTAGTACAAACTAAAAATATAATTACAAATAATCCAATTTTATTGTTGTAATTGTCAAAATAATAATTAAAACCTATCCTACATGAAAAATCTAATTAACTTAACACTGCTTACCATAGCCCTGTTTTTATTTACGGCTCAATCGAGTGATGCTCAAAACTATGGCCATCAGGAAGATATGAGTTTTAAAGCTGGACAAGTAGAACTGCAGGCTGGAATTGGTCTTTTATCTACTTTTGTTTCAGTCAATGCAAAGACGATAACGCCTCCTGTTAGCTTGGCGGTAAATTACCGGGTCAAAGACTTTCTAAGCGTAGGTGCCTATTTTGGATATTCTTCTACTGGTTATAGTGACAACGTCAAGGATGTGCACGGTAACGTAACCAAAGAAGGTCAGCTTAAACTGCAAAATGATTTCTATCTGACTGGATTAAGAATTCAGGGACATTATAGTCAGGGGCAAGTAGATTTTTATGGTGGTGCCATGTTAGGCTATAACTTTTCTCGAATTGATACCAATATCACCGATTTAAAGGATCGACCTGAAGGTGTGATAATCGAAGAAGGAAACCTGATTACTTACTCAGGCTATATTGGACTAAAATATATTACTCCTTCCAAATTAGGATTTTTCGGAGAAATCGGATATGGTGCCTCTTTGGTTACTATTGGTCTGAGTTACCGATTATAAAAAAAAAGCGATCTGACAGGTTGCTATATGATTTAGTTATTTCCTCTTTTTAAAGGCCCCCGTTATTTGCGGGGGTTTCTTATTTTATGACCAAATGATCCGCTATTTATAAAAAATACTGCCCTGTAAAACTTTTCCTTACCTTGACTTTATTCTAAAAAAAAGCCTTTATCTTCTTTTTATTAGAATATTTATATATTTTTACGTCTCGTTATACAATATAAGTACTTGTTTCTAAATATTGAATAACCACACCACACATTTTTAGGTCTAACCGGGCCTGTAATTCTATTGGAATTGAGAACTTTACCCACAATTTATACGGTTTGACCTGAATGGTCAAACTATGAAATCATTAATAAATCAAAAACCGATATTGAGCGATAGTTGCTTTACAACACTATCCCATCTAGGAAATTTCTAATCCGAAGTTTCTTTACCACACACTGATTTATTTTTGGAAACCCTTTTGTTCGTAAAAATGCTTGCGAACATGGTCTTGCTATTTTAGACTTACCTCGCAATGGGATCAGAATTCTATATGCCTGAAATTAACAGGTTATGAATTTTATTTCTGTTTAGAGCCAAGACAAAGATCTTTGAAATAATCATATTCTAAAAACAACAACCGCTTATGTTTGTATCATCTACCCGATGGACTGTTCTGTCATTATTTTTAATCGCAGGGAATGTCTTTGCTGATACAAATTATAATTCCCTTTTGAACATACAACAACCGATAGTCTGCTCTGCCAGTACTACCCGGCATTTTATTTCGCTCGATCAAGGTACTGCCCTGATTCGTCTGGAAGGCCTGATTCCTGAAATGAATTACCATTTATTCGTATTACCCGCTCGGCCCGATGGAAGCTGTCTGTCAGTTGTTAATACAATTGTATTAAATGACCATTTAAAACTAATAGAGCCTGGTGTCTACTTTTTCAAAGCGATTGATACTTCCCTGGAAGTAGAAATTACCGGAGCAACTTGTGATCTCGACCAGTTACTTTCTTTGAGTATTGGTGAAATAGAAGATTCACAAAATACTTTTTCTGCTACTACACAAGGAATTGAAATTAGTCTCGACACCTACACGGTCGAAGAACTCATCGAAACCGTATTCATCGGTGGTGATTGTTTTCAGGTGGAGCCGGGCAGTATTCAATACGAAGGAGACGAGGAAAGTATTGGCTTTTTTTCCAGTGGAATCAATGCGCTCAATATGGAAGAGGGAATTATTCTTTCTACTGGTAAAGTAGAGAAAGCCGCTGGCCCGAATGTGAAATATAATACGGGTAACTGGGTGGATGGTTCTGCTAACGATCCGGATTTGGAACAACTGCTGGCTGATGATTATAAACTTCGTGACCGTGCTTCTCTGGAGTTTGATTTTACACCTACCAGCGAAATGATCTCTTTTGAATTTGTATTCGCTTCCGAAGAATATTGTGAATACGTAAATTCAAATTTTAATGATGTATTCGGTTTCTTTATCAGTGGTCCCGGTATCGATGGACCGTTTTCCGACAATGGAAAAAATATCGCTTTTGTTCCCGGATCTAACGATTATATCTCCATTAATTCTATCAATCACTTTCAAAATCAGCTTTATTTTAATAATAATATTCCATTAAACCAACACGATAATTTACCCTTGACCTTGTCTTGTCCCGAACTGGAAGATGATCCTGGCGTTGCTTCTGCTTTTATGGAATATGATGGGTTTACAAATATAATGACGGCCATGGCGCAGGTAATCCCCTGCGAAACTTACCACATTAGATTGGTTATTTCGGACGTTCAGGATGCTTACTTTGATTCGGCTGTTTTTTTGAAAGCCAATAGTTTTAGTGCGGGAAATACAGCGCAGATCAGTGTTGATGTACCTGGGTTTGAAGGTGACGAATTGACGGAAGACTGCACCGGGGGATACTTTCGTTTTGATCGTACCAACGAGGACCTGTCGGAGGATGTTGTGATCCGCTATACAGTTTCGGATTTAAGCACTGCTACTTCTGGAGTAGACTATGAAACATTACCTGATTCGATTGTTATTCCTGCTGGAGCATCGTTTTATAATTTACCTGTTCTTGCTTATAATGATGATTTAGTGGAAGGTACTGAAAATATTTTGCTGGAAATGGAAGTACCTTGTTCTTGCGAAAATCCATACTCCATTATCTACCTGAGAGATGGAAATCCACTGACCACAGAAGACACTGAAATCATTTATTGTGAAGATCAGTCTGGTCTGCTTAATGCCAATGCCATCGGAGGAATAGGAAACCTTTCTTATCGTTGGAGTACCGGTGATACCCTCGCTGAACTTCCAGTCCCGACCAATCAAACGACTGATTACTCGGTGACCATCACCGACCAGTGTGGAAAAACTGTTTCCGCAATCCATCGGGTCACCATTGCTCCACAACCGACGGCGACTTTATCCGGAGAGACAATTCTATGCGAAAATATTTTATCAAATACTCTGCCTGTCATTTTAACAGGAACGGGCCCGTGGGATTTGCAATATACCTTAAACGGTGTACCCCAAAATCCAGTCGTCGGCATTTTAAATAATGATTTTCAATTACCCGTGACCACTCCGGGAACTTATGAATTAACGGCGGTCAATAGTAATTCTTGTGCAGGTACACCTGCTGGATCTGGAATCGTTACAGCAGTTATTCTGGAAATTAGCGATGAAATGGAACCACTCACCTGCCCGGGTGCAGCCGATGGCGCGCTCGTCGTTACAGCGTTGGGTGGGCGTTTGCCTTATGATTTTTTGTGGGAAAACGGAACGGCAGGTCCCGTTCTTAGTAACCTGGACAGTGGACAATATCAGGTGACATTGACGGATGGAAATGGTTGTGAAACGGTACAAAACACCGAAGTTACCCTCGATCCCGAAATGCCGGTTTTAGCCATTGCTTCGGCTGATATGCTGACCTGTGATATTACCGAAATAAATTTGTCTGCCAGTGCTTCCCCCGGTGTGATTTATGAATACCTGTGGAATACGACCAACGGTTCTATACAAAATGGAATTACTACGCTTACGCCGACAGTAGATCAACCCGGCGATTATATCCTGGAGGTCCTCAACACCATCACGGGGTGCCGTCGTGCGGATACTTTAACGTTGGCTCAGGATATTGCGCCACCCGATCCCGTTGTATTTGTGCAAGGTCCACAAACGCTTACTTGTACCGAAACCAATACTATTCTGGATGCTACTTTTTCCCAACCTTTTGGAGAAGTAAATTTTAAATGGAGTACTGAGGATGGTTACCTCGCTCCAGCCAACATTGACAACCCAATTCCTGAAATTGACAGTGCTGGTTTGTATCAATTACTGCTCACCAACACGACCAATGGTTGTACATCCATGTTGAATACCTTGATAAGTTTGAATGTAACGGTGCCGAGTCCGGTAATTATTACGCCACCCCAATTAACCTGTCGCGATACCGTTCGGCAATTAGATGCGACTGCTTCCAGCGTGCAAGGAACGCCTGTTTATAGCTGGACTACCGTAGATGGTAATCTGATAAATAACACGACAGAGTTAATTGCTGAAGTCAATGTACCCGGTACTTATCAGTTGGAAATAATGGATTCCGAAAATGGCTGTACTGCACAGGCTTCGGTTACCGTGATTGAAAATACCACCGCTCCGGTGGCGGAAATAATTGCTCCGCTGGAAACACTGGATTGTAATACTTTTACCTTGAGCCTGGATGGTGGAAATTCTTCTCAGGGGCCTGATTTTACCTTTAGCTGGAGTACCGTGAATGGAACGATTAATGGACCCGCAACGAGTATAGCTATGATCGCTTCTGCTCCTGGCGATTATCAGTTGGCAGTTACAGATCAACGTAATGGTTGTACTAATACGGACAGTACAACCTTACTGGAAAATCTGGTGGCGCCCGTAGCTGATATTGCAATATTGGGGGAGGATAGACTGACTTGCGAATTTCCGACTACGGTAATTTCTGCGGCTGGTTCTACTGGTGAAAATGATTTATCTTATCGTTGGTTTACCAATGACGGTATTCTGGCAATAGATCAGGTCACGCAAATAGAAAACAATATTCTAGATCCGGGGATTTATCAGGTGGAAGTCATGGATATTGTAAATGCTTGCACGGATCAATCGGAGGTTTTAATTACAGAAAATAAAATTATTCCAGTTATAAATATTACGCCTCCGTTGGTACTGGATTGTTATCAGGACTCTATTTCCATTATTGCTGATGAATCCGATACAGGGGTAAATTATGTTCATACCTGGACGACTTCTGATGGAAATATTACAGGTTCTACGATGCTGTTAAACACTACGGTCAATCAGCCGGGGTCTTATCAACTGAAGACGGTTAACACCGAAAATGGATGTTTAGCAACCAAAATAACAGATGTCATGGAAAATCGGGTCGTGCCAGTTGCGATGATCTTGCCCGTAACCGAATTGCTGGATTGTAATACACCCGAACTGACATTGTCCGCTACGGGAAATTTACAGGAAACCTATACTATTGAATGGCTTACGGATACTGGAAATATATTGGGAAATACCAATATAGAAAATATTACGGTAGATGCTGCGGGGAGTTATGAATTAGTAGTAACGGATACTGAAAATGGTTGCCAGTCGGAAGCCATTGAATTGGTCGAAGCCAATGAGAATCGACCGGAAGCCATTGAAATAGCCATACAAACACCTGACTGTTATGGAGAAACGGGAAGTCTTGCAATCCTCGAAGTTGACGGTGGAGAAGGACCTTACTTGTATGCGCTGAATTTATATAATGATGAAACTTTTTATTCAGATACCATTTATCAAAACTTATCGCCGGGAGATTTTGAAGTGAGCGTACTGGATATTAATGGCTGCACATTTACGCAATTAGTAACACTCACCGATGTACCAGAGCTCATCATTACGACCGAGCCACGCTACGAAATACATTTGGGCGAAAGTCAGCAACTGAATGCGTTAGTGAATACACCTGATTTTCGGATAGACTCTATTTGGTGGAATCCTTTTGACGAATCCCTGTGTACCAATTGTTATGATCCGGTCGTACGGCCTTTTGAAGATACTTATTATACCGTATCCGTTATCGACGAAGATGGTTGTACCGCAAGTGCACAAACATTGGTCGTGGTGGATAAAGAACGTCGGGTTTATATTCCGAATGCTTTTTCTCCCAATGGAGATGGACAAAACGAAGCACTAACGATATTTACCGATGAGCTTTCGGTCGTACAAATTAACACACTGCAGGTTTTTAGTCGTTGGGGTGAAAAGATATTTGAGAATAATAATTTTCAACCCAATCAGGAAGGCGAAGGCTGGACTGGTCTGTTTGGAAGTGAAAAAATGATGTCGGGCGTCTACGTTTATTTTGCAGAAGTAGAATTTGTGGACGGACATAAGGAAATTTATAAAGGAGATGTGACCTTATTAAGGTAGCTGTTTTATGAATGATAGAGATATTTTCTGAAGTATATCCGAAGACAAGGCTTTCTTTAATGAACACCCCCTACAGGAAGTATAGAATCGGCATTTATTATTTTTAGAAATAACTACATACAAACAATTTTTTACTATAATTTTTTTACCTTGTAGATTGAGCTAAATAATTTCTACATTACCCAGGGTAAAAATGAATCTGAACACCAACTTGCAACCTTTATCAGCCAGTCTGATAATTATCTTACTTTTCATTTTTACCAACAAATGCTGGACGCAGTGCAGCATTCCCATTGACGCAGGGCCAGATCAGACACTTTGCTCATCGGCGGTAAGTACACAGCTTAATGGAAGTACCACCGCGCTGGATTTCTCCTGGAGTCCAACCACCGGACTCAGTGATCCTGCCACGCTTTCTCCGCAGGCGACGGTCACTGAAACAACCACCTATATACTCTCTGCTTTTAAGCCTTCCGGAATAAATTTAATCACCAATGGTGACTTTAGTCAGGGCAACAATGGATTTACATCTGATTATGGTTTTGATGCTTGTCCTTCCAATCCCTGGGGCTCGCTTGGATGTGAAGGTGTCTACGTAATTACCACTAATACGGGAACTACCCATTCAAATTTTGCTAGCTGTACCGACCATACTTCCGGTACCGGAAATATGCTAGCTGTTAATGGAGCCAGTGATGCTATTAACGTTTGGTGTCAGATTATTTCTGTTAATCCCAACACCAACTACGATTTTAGGGTCTGGGCAACGTCGCTGGTTTCTGACTCTCCGGCCCAACTACAATTTTCTATTAACGGAGGGACTGTTGGTAATATCTTTAATGTATCATCTTCTACTTGTCTTTGGCAGGAATTTTCAGCTGTCTGGAATTCGGGTGGAATGACCAGTGCGACTATCTGTGTAACCAATCAAAATAATGCGGTAGGTGGAAATGATTTTTCACTCGACGATATTTCTTTCGAAGAAATTTGCACAGTAACTGATGAGATAACTATCGAGGTGGTGACCATAAATGCTGACGTAACTGCTCCGGATATGCTGGATTGTAACACTGCTTCCCAATGTATCAGTTTGGACGGCTCGGGTTCTGTTTCGTCTATCCCCGGAATGCAGTATCAATGGACCGCCAGTAATGGAGGTGCTATTCAAAGTGGTGACAATACCGAAAATCCTGTCGTCTGTGGAGAAGGGTCTTACACCTTGGAGGTAAGCGTAACTACGTCTGATGGAACGGTTTGTACGGATAATCCTCACGTGGTAATTGTGTCTTCTGATAATGCATCTCCTATTCCTCCGATTATTGACGGTCCTTCTACTAGTTGTGCAAACACGAATATTAATTATACCTTTTTTAGTGGATCACAAGAATATCAGAACGCTAACTGGTTCGTAGTTGGTGATGGAATGCTCTTGTCAAATCCAGCAGATCAAGATGCTATTGTAAACTGGAATAATGGAGGAATGGGACAGGTTTGTCTGGAAGTGATTAATTTTTGTAATATTTCTTCTATTAATTGCAATGATATTGTTATTTCAGATAGTCCTGAATTACCTATCTTAACTGGACCGATTACTATTTGCCCCGATGGAGATCCTGTTTTTTATTCGGCAGATAATCTTTCTTTAAACGACCATATATTTTTCTGGTCACCTCCTGCAGGAGCAACGGTAGTTCAAACAGGGACTGACAATGTTATTGGTTTAATTTGGGATGCTAATGCATCAGGTGGAACGTTATGTCTGGATGTTCAAAATAACTGTGGATTTGTTCCTGTGCAATGTTTGACGGTGATGGTCAATGCACCGGAAGATGCAATTATTGATACCCTGATTTGTTCTGGAAATGCCTTTGATTATAATGGGACTATTTATGGAAATGGTAATTTGTCAGGTACAGAAATTGTGCAGGGATACGATGGTTGTGATAGTTTGGTCGTTGATATAATGGTTGCGGAATTAGTTGAGCAAATTAGCACCACGATGAGACCTACGTGTAATGAAAGCGAAGATGGAATGGTTTCTTCCCAAGTTTATCAAAGTATAATGGGCTGTGATAGTCTAACTGTTTTTACCACGCTGGTCTACACCGCCCCGATGATAACTGCCGAAACGACGCCGACCTGTGAGGAGGACGAAGCTGGAATGATCACAACGGAGAAGATAAAGAACACTTCCAATTGCGATAGCTTAATAATCGAGACCATGCTGGTCTACACCGCCCCGATGATAATTGCCGAAACGACGCCGACCTGTGAGGAGGACGAAGCTGGAATGATCACAACGGAGAAGATAAAGAACACTTCCAATTG
>Ga0114957_1001624_pt1 | contig 23902 bp, 20 predicted proteins | sample BantaG_FD_87175 | JGI IMG/M metagenome (GOLD analysis project Ga0114957, IMG submission 87175) | Marine algal microbial communities from Bantry Bay, Ireland - BantryBay_4 metaG | ecosystem: Host-associated > Algae > Red algae > Unclassified | place: Bantry Bay, Ireland | collected 2014-11-21 | reverse complement strand
ATCAATTTAATCTTTCAAATATTCTTCGTAAGATTTTATTTTAATTGGAGTCAACTCTGCTTTTTCCAACAATGTATTTACAGCATTCATTTCTCGCTGAAATCCATTGAATTTATTTTGCATAGTATTCATTTTTCCTTCCAAAATTTTAACCTTATTCATCTGTCGATCAGAAGGCGCACCTGGATATTGGCTAACCCCCAAATACAAAGTAGAAATTTCTTCTCGCAAAGCAGTCCCTTCTTCCACATAGAAATCTCCTTCCAATGCCACTAAAGAAGCTTTGTACTTTTCAACATCCGTTGCAAACTTATCCAGTTTCTTTTTCAATTTCTTTTTGACATCACCTTCAGCTAATTTCTTAGCTTGCTCATGCATAGTTTGCATTGCAAAATAAGAATACCCCAATTCATTGGTCATATCATATAATTTCATGGATACTTCATGTTGAAGTTTTCTATCAGTCGTAGAATACTTTGCTTCAGGATCATATTCCAATTTTACATCAGTTTCAAAAACATCTTTACCTTTTTTGATTTTTACTTTATAATCTCCCGCAGGTAATGTTGGAGGAAAGATTGAACCAAATAAAGCCATTCGATTATTCGTAGGAGCTGCTTTAGGATTTTTTAATCTTACAGGAAGAGGAACAATATTGACACCTGCACTTTTTCCAGCAGGTAATTCTTTGATGAAATTTCCTTCCGCATCAAAAACTTCCAAAGTCATTTTTCCAAAAGTATGTCGCTTCTTCATGTAATATGTGATGTAAGCTGCATTACTTGGATTAGATCCAACGAAGTTTCCAGAACCACCAAAAGGCGCGCCACCTCTTCCTAATTTCAAGTACGTAGGTTTGGTTTTGAAAAAATGTAATTTCTCTTTAACGACCTCTTTTGAAATTTGACGAAGCGGAGTAATATCATCCAAAATAAAAACACCTCGACCATGCGTCCCCAATACAACAGCATCCGCCTTGGGATGAACAACAATTGCACGGACGCCATTGTGAGGCATTCCATTATCGAATCGTTTCCAACTTGTCCCACCATCAACTGAAATGAAAAACCCTCTTTCTAATCCTAAGAAAAGTAAATTTGGATTTTTTAAATCTTCTCGAATCACATGAGCATATCCATCTAATTTATCAGTAGCTAGTGATTTCCAAGTCTTACCAAGGTCAGTTGTTTTATAAATATAAATTCCTTTATCTCCACTTTTATGTCCATCTACAGTAACGTAAGCTGTGTTTTTATCAAAGTGACTTGGCTCCAATGAAGTTACCCAAAGTCCTTTTGGTAAACCAGTCATAGTTGAGGTAACATTATTCCATTTCTTTCCGCCATTTGAAGAAACTTGAACCAAACCATCATCTGTTCCAACCCAAATAATATTTTCATCTAAAGGTGATTCTGCAATGGCATAAATCGTTGTATTATTTTCCGCAGTCGAATTATCAATGGAAAGTCCACCTGATTTTTTTTGACGTTGACGTTGAGGATTATTCGTAGTTAAGTCGGGTGAAATCTTTTCCCAACTGTCTCCTCGATTTTCAGTTTTAAATAAATACTGCGCTGCAAAATATAATCGTTCAGGATTGTTTGGACTAATATGCATTGGTGCATTCCAATTAAAACGATACTCAGGTTCACCCTCTTCAGGAAGCGGTTTGATGTCTCTACTTTGCCCATCATCCATATCGTAGCGAACAATATTACCACCTTGCGATTCTGCGTAAATTATATTTTTATCCGTCGGATGACGTAGTGAAAAGAATCCATCACCGCCATTTGTAAATTCCCAATCTTTATTTTCAATTCCTCCAGGAGATTGCGAAGGGCCAACCCACGAACCATTATCTTGCAAACCTCCATATACATTAAATGGTTTTTCATTATCGACACTAATATGATAAAATTGCGATAACGGCAAATCCATAAACATATCAAATGAGTATGCTTCATCCAATGATCGATAACCACCTCCATCTGTTCCAACAACTACATGTTTTGAATTATTAGGATTAACCCAAACTGCATGAATGTCAGAATGGACAGCACCCTGTCCTGCCGTTCTCCAAGTTTTCCCACCAGTTTTACTAACTGTCAAATTTAAACCACATTTGTAAATAGTATTTTCATCACTTGGATCAATGACAATTCTTGAAAAATAAAATGGTCGAACAGTACTATTGAAATCATCAGAAATATGTTTCCAATTTGCACCACCATCTTCCGAACGGTATAAACCTTTATCTTTCTTTTCTTTACATTCTACAGTTGCGTATACTATGTTAGAATTAGAAGGAGCGACCTCAACTGCCATACGACCTAAGTCACCTTTTGGAAAGCCATTTTGAATTTTATTCCACGTTTTCCCACCATCGGTTGTTTTGTAAAGACCACTTCCTTTTCCACCTGAAACAAAAAAATCAGGACTTCGTCGATGATCCCACATTGCTGCATAGATTACATCAGGATTGTTTTTATCCAAAGACAAATCCGCAGCCCCAGTATTCGCATCTACATATAAAATCTTTTCCCAAGTTTTTCCCCCATCCATAGTTTTGTAAACACCTCGTTCTTCATTGGCATTCCACATATGACCTTGAGCAGCCACATAAATGATGTCTGAATTTTTAGGATGAATTTGGATTTTAGAAATACGCTCTGTATTTTTTAATCCCATATGATCCCAAGTACTTCCTCCACTTGTTGATCTATAAATTCCATCTCCATAGGAAACACTATTTCGAATCCAAGGCTCTCCCGTTCCTACCCAAACTGTATCAGGGTGGTTTTGGTCAATCGCCAAGGCTCCAATAGATTGAGTATGTTCATCGAATACAGGACTAAAACTTGTTCCCGCATTATTCGATTTCCAAACACCACCGTTGGCTGCTCCTAAATATAAAATCCGAGGATCGCTCCCCACAGCATCCAAAGTCGTGATCCGACCACTCATCACAGCAGGGCCAATACTTCGAGCATTCATTGAGCCAAACGAAACTTTAATCGCTTCATCTTGCGCTTGGATATTTTGAATTTGGGAAAAGAAAAAAAGGAAAGTTAAAAATGTGTAAGTTATTCTTTTCATGGTTTCTGTTTTTTGAAATATTTTTAAAAAACCTAGGTGTCAGGAGCGAGGGGCAGGGAAAACGCGCGACCTCTTTTGAATATCGAACAATAGAACAAGGAACACGGATTTGAGAAGTTTTGTCGAGTAACCTTGATTCTAACCCCTCAGAAGTATTCGTCAAACTTCTCAAACCCTTAGCGAAGCGTTTCTTGTTCTATTGTTCGTTATTCAAAAAAGATGTCGCGCGTTTTCCTTGGGGGCGAGGGATCAGGTGTTATGGTTTCTACGATTTGATCGTAGAAACCTATCACCTGACTCCTCGCTCCTGAGACCTGACACCTAGATTCTAAAAAAAGACCCGTTGGAAATATTGTTCCAACAGGTCTTCCTGAAAATTATGAAAAGTTATTTTTTCTCTTCCTCTTCTGCTGGGAAAGCAAAAGATTCAGCCGTTACTTCTTTAGAGTTAAGTTCAATTTTTTCAGCAGTAAAAGAAAACATAGTTGCTCCTCCTACTTTTTGCTCAGTAGTGTGTGCGATCATTAATCCATCTACTTCTTGATAATCACTCATATAAGTTTCAGAAGATTGACCTTTTGCTGGTCCAGAATCAACGAATGCTTTAACCATGATTGGAACAAAATTTTCTGTATCAAAATAATAGAAAACTACATCTCCATCTTTTTTAGTCATTTTCACTTTATAAGTTTCAGCACCATCAACTTCTTCAGTACCTGCTAATTCGATAGAATGACCTTTTTCAGCATAATCAATAAATTCATCTTGGAATTTTTGTTTCCCAAATTGCTTTGATTGTTCTTCATCCATTTTCGTAGCTTCTCCACCAGCAAAAGGATTAATCATCCATGCAGATTCTCCATCAAATGCTTGAACCATTTTTTTACCTTGGAAATCTAATTCCATTTTAAAATAGGTAGGTGCCATTGATGTAAGAGAAACTGGCATTGTCATTCCTTGCGCAGCGGAAGTTCCCGACATAGACATGGATTCTACTTTTTTCCATGCTTCTTCTCCCCCGATATTTTCTAAGTAAGTTTTTACGATTTCATCTACAGATACATCTTGTGCTTGTGCTACGGATACTGTTAAAAATGAAAACATTAAAATGCTAAATAATTGCGTAAGCTTTTTCATATTTAATTAAAATTTAGTTGATATGATTAAAATGAGTTCTTTAAAATTATTTGATAAAAAAATGAAGTTATCTAGTTAGAGTTAATTTTGAATGAAGAATTTTGAATGTGTCGAATACCTTGTATTTAATAGGTTTTAAAATTCTCTGAATAAAACTCTTTAAAAGAATTACTATTAGTTAGTATCAATTTTACTAAGAATATTACAAAAAACGTTGGTTTTTTAATATTCGTAGCATTTTTATTTACGAATGATAAAAAAAAACCGACTAAATAATAAATTAGGAATTTTATTAGGTAGAATACTTTCATTTAGACTGCGCAATACAGCTGACAGAATGGGTTGTAGGTTTTGAGTCTTCAATTAAAAAGACCTATATTAGAAATGCAATTATATCAAAAAAAATTGTTTTAAAATCAGAATTCTGACTTTTAAACATTTTGTGGCTTCATATATTCCTTTTTTTGATGTAGTTTAGAAGGACTAATTTTTTACTTAATGCTCAAAATTAATCTGTTATGGCGAAAAAAATTAAACTCTCAGAATTGAAATTAAAAAGCTCAGTAACTGAGTTAAATCAAAAAGAAAGAAAAGCAACTAAAGGTGGCTACTTCGATTTCAGCTTCACAATAATTCAAAAAGACCCTAAAATTGCCGATACTCAAGTTGATATAAGGTTACATGATGGTGGTACGACTAACCTAGTAACTGGAAAAAATCTTACTCCTTAAATTGTTGATTGATAATTAGCTTGGACAGCTTCTGCAAAAGTTTTATTTTCTATTTTACTTTCTAGCCAAGCGATAAAATTAAAATATCTCAACATTGCGTTTTCGGAAGGAATTTTGGCTAGGTCTTCAAATTCTTTTTTCAAAGAAATAAAGGCTTCCCTCAATTCCTTCGAAGAACGTAACTTCCCTGATTTTTGTATAAATCCTAATACTCTTTTTTCAAATTCATATAACCTATTTCGTTTACTCAAAAAACGATAAGTAGATCGCAAAAGCGATTCTAATAACAATGTATTTCCAATTTCATAATGAATAATCAAATTGAGAATTCTTGCTAAACTTTGCAAGTCTTCTCGCTCTGAGGTTTTAGGTAAATTTAACCAATCATTCAAACTTTCCAACGCCTTGTCATAATCGCCCACTCCAAAATAAATATAAAAATAACTTAGGTAAAAGGTGTTTCGATTAAAAGCATCTTGATCAAATTTTTCAACAGTTTCTAAATGTTTGTGGAGTGCTTGTAGTCCCTCATCAAACGCACCAATTTTTGAACATACATTAAATTTATTTTGATAATATTGTCGATGAATCTTTAACTCGTCATCCCGAGTTAAAGTCTTGATCTTCAAGAACTTACCTAAACATTCATTGACTTCATCATACTTATTTAAAATAGTGCAACTGTAGGTGAAATTACTCAAAGCAGAAATATATTCGGAGACATCTTCTTGCTGCATTTGAGGATTAACTTCTTGTTCCTCAATTAATTTTTTCCCAAAAAAATAAAAATTTCCATAATCTAAAACCACATAATGATAGATACTTTTTATTCGAAAAAAAACAACTTTGGATCGGTGAGAATTAGCAACTTCTAAACTTTTCATCAAAGGATGTTCCATCAATTTATTCATCTCTTTGATTTTATCTTCACTTCGTAAAAGTGCTTCTTGTTTGCTCCGTATCAGTACTTTAAAAAAAATATTTCGATAGGTAGAAAGTTGAGCTAATTGATTTAAACATTTTTGTTCTTCCTCTTCAATTCTATCCAATTCCTTATCCATAAAATTGACATCAATTTTAGCATAAGCAATCTTTTTTTCCCAAGCTAATAATTCTAAAATATGTTCAAAAGCTTCGTACTTTGCAGCGAGTTTTTTTGCCTTTTGCATCATCTCAATACAGTCATCAAAATGTGATCGTTTAAATAAAACTTTGATATTAAGCAACATGCCTTTAAGCCTGTACTCAATAGATGTTTTTTCATCAAAGCCTTGCATGCTTTTTAAAATCAACTCGTACAAGTAATTCTTTAATTCTGAAAACTTCCGACTCTGAATATTTTGATTAGGATAAACAATGTCTCGGAGTGCTTCATCGTCATATGTTTCTTGAGTATCTACTGCATCAAAAAGTAAGACATATTTGTTATTCTTACCCGTTTGATTTTTATTTACAAAGAGTTTGAAATAGCGTTTTTCAGAACCACTTAAAGATTTAACGAGGTTAAATAATTTATTTGAAGGTGTTTTAGGCATTTTTTTATTTGAGCTTGAAAGATTAAGAGTAATTCTAAATTTACTAACTCTAGACCATTTTTCTAAACAATCAGAAAACTGATTTATTTATATTGTGAAATTAGAAAACTGACAATAGGACGGTAGACGAACGTTCGCTTCGCTTACTTGACGGTGGACGGTCGCTTCGCTTGACGGTTCGATAGGTCGTGTATTCAAAATTATTCGAACCGTCAAGCGAAGCGTCCGTCCACCGTCAAGTGAGCGAAGCGAACGTTCGTCTACCGTAAAAAATTAATTATGAAATTAAATTATAAAGAATTTGGACAAGGAGACCCATTAATTATCCTTCATGGTTTATTTGGGACTTCCGATAATTGGCAGACTTTGGCTAAGCAATTTGCTAAAAACTATATGGTTTTTATTGTAGATCTCAGAAATCATGGCCGTTCTCCACATGATGATGAGTTCAATTATAAGGTGATGGCGGAAGATTTAAAGGAGTTTATGGAATCGAAGTGGATTTATGAAGCACGAGTTATTGGGCATTCGATGGGAGGAAAAACAGCTATGCAATTGGCTTTAGATTATCCCGATATGGTAGAAAAATTAGTGATTGTGGATATTGCCAATCATAGCTACGAGGGTGGACATGAATCTATTTTTAAGGCATTATTTAGTTTAGATTTGGATAAAATCGAAAATAGGAAGGAGGCAGATGAATTTTTGAAAGACCAAATTGAAGATTTTGGAGTAAGGCAGTTTTTATTAAAAAATCTTACCCGAAATAAAGAAGAAGGCTATGAATGGAAAATGAACCTGCCTATTATTTATGAAAATTATCAAGCGATTTTAGGAAAATTAGAAGGAGATGAGCCATTTGAAAACGCAACCCTATTCATTAAAGGTGGTCTTTCTAAATATATTACCAAGGAAAATTTTGCAACAACTCAAGAGTTTTTTCCTAATTCAGAGTTAAAAACCATTGAAAAAGTAGGTCATTGGGTTCATGCACAAGCCCCCAAGGAATTACTTCAAATCGTTGAAGCGTTTTTAAAATAAAAGGAATTAGTGATTTTTTTCTTGAAATTTGGGTAATGCTATTCCTAAGTGTTGATTGAAAAATTGTGAGATTATGAGATTGTAATTTAGCCTTAAATCGATTTACAACGTATTCAGTAACAATCTCACAATTTTTCAATCTTACAATCAACACTTACAAAATTTGAATAGTAACAGATAATAGTTCCTTCACGTATAATAAATCGGGTTACATATTGGCATTGTTTTTACTATTTAAGTAACTGAATATCCTCTAGTAGAAACTCCCCTTGTATCCCTCATTTTTTTCACATTTATTAACTCTTGATTATAAATAGTTTACGTGTGATAAATTTTTTATCTTTATAATAAAGTTGATAAATAAAATGAAACCTGTTGAATTCACGTTTCATTTATAAGATATAAGAGAAACCAAACACATATTTTAAGTGTGTACACATATTTTCACTAACAAATTCTGATCCTCAGCCATGAGACAAATAACAAAAGTAACAGTAGTGTTTTTGATAGCTTTCCTAGGAATGGCTACCAAAGCTGACCACGGGAGTAACGGAAAATACTTCGAAATCTCAAAAAACATTGAAATCTTCACCAACATTTATAAAGAAATCAATACTTATTATGTTGACGATCTAGATCCTGCTAAATTAATGCGGACAGGTGTGGACGCTATTTTAGAATCCTTAGATCCTTATACCAATTATATTTCTGAGTCGGAAATTGAAGGGTTTAGATATATCACAGAAGGAAAATATAACGGGATTGGTGCTGTAATTAAAAAAATCGGTGATTATATCACGATTACAGAACCTTATGATGATTGTCCTGCTCAAAAAGCAGGTTTAAAAGCTGGAGACGTTATCAAAGCTATTGATGGCAAAACAGCTAAAGACAAAACATCTAGTGATATTATGGATTTCCTAAAAGGTTTCCCTGGAACAGAGGTAGAATTGACGATCGAAAGACCGGGTACTTCAGGCGAAATGAAAGTTAAATTGACTCGTGATGAAGTAAAAGTTCCTAATGTACCTTACTATTCTATGGTTAGTGATGACATTGGATATGTTACTTTGACCACTTTTTCTCGAGATGCAGGAAAGAATGTTGGAGATGCACTAAAAGAACTTAAAGCAAATAATCCTAACTTAAAGGGAATCATCTTTGACCTTCGTGGAAATGGAGGAGGATTGTTGACGGAAGCGGTAAATGTTTCAAATGTATTTGTACCTAAAGGCGAAATGATTGTTTCTACTAAAGGAAAAGTTGTGGACTGGGACAGAAGCTTTAAAACATTAAATAAAGCAATAGATGAAGAGATGCCATTAGCAGTTTTAATAGACAAAGGATCAGCGTCAGCTTCTGAAATCGTTTGTGGAGTAATGCAAGATTTAGACCGTGGAGTGTTGATAGGACAACGTTCTTATGGAAAAGGATTAGTTCAAAATACACGTGATGTTGGATATAATTCTAGAGTAAAAATGACTACTGCGAAATATTATATTCCAAGTGGACGATGTATTCAAGGAGTAAATTATAAAAATGGAGAACCCATTAACATTCCAGATTCTTTACGAGCGCAATTTACTACCCGAAACGGAAGAAGTGTACTTGATGGAGGTGGTGTAAAGCCTGACCTTGTTCTAGAAAAAGGAAGTGATGCAAGTATTGTTCAGAGTCTTTTAAAAGAAAATATAATCTTCAATTACGCTACCCAATATGCATTAAAGCATAAAGAAATTGGCAATATTGAAAATTTTAACTTTACTGATTTTAGTGATTTTGAAAGCTTTATTGCTTCTAGTGATTTTGAATATGAAACCAAGAGTGAGATGGTAATGAAACAGCTAATGAAAAAAGCAAAAGAGGAAAAGCTATTGCCATCTATTGAGACTGAACTTAAGGCAATGCAAACCAAAATCAAAGCTGAAAAGAAAAACGATTTGGTTACTTATAAAGTAGCAATCATTAATGAAATCGAAAAAGAAATCGTTAGTCGTTACTATTTCCAAAAAGGAAAAATTCAAGTTGCTTTGAAAAATGACCAAGAAATAAAAGATGCAATCGATATTCTTAGGGATAAGGATAAATACAATACTTTACTTAGTGAAAAATAAGATAAGGATTTTCACTCCAGCTTAAAAAAGCGGCTCAAAATGTATATTTTTGAGCCGCTTTTTTAAATTTGAGACGATAGACGGACGCTTCGCTTGACGATAGACGGACGTTCACTTCGTTCGCTTGACGATTCGAATAATGTGATTCAAGATTGTCCTATCCGTCAAGAGAACGAAGTGAACGTCCGTCTATCGTCAAGCGAAGCGTCCGTCTATCGTCTAAAAACCAATTCATTTACAAATGCCTAAAATACTCAATATTGAAACTGCGACGGATATCTGTTCCGTTTCTTTCTGCGAAGATGGAAAAGTAATTTCTTTTCAAGAGAATCAAGAAGGATTCACACATGCCTCAACGTTAACAATACTCATACAAAAATGTCTTGCAGAAGCAAATACTAATCTTGAATCATTAGATGCAGTTGCAGTAAGTCAAGGGCCTGGATCATACACAGGATTACGTATAGGAGTATCCGTTGCTAAAGGAATCTGCTATGCCTTAGATAAGCCATTAATAGCTATAGACACCCTTCAAGCACTCGCTTGGGCATGTGCAGAGGAAGAACAAAAAGACGCTCATTACTGCTCGATGATTGATGCTAGACGGATGGAAGTTTACAGCGCGTTTTATAATAAGACAAATGAGGAAACACAACCCGTAAGTGCTATCATTATTGATGAGAATTCTTTCCAAAGTATTTTTGAAAAAAATGAAAAAATTATCTTTTGTGGAAACGGAGCTGAAAAATGTAAACCTGTTTTAACTTCACCTCTAGCACTTTTTTCTCCCATAATTTGTTCTGCAAAACACCTCAGTTTTTTATCTTATCAGAGTTACTTACAAAAAGATTTTTGTGACCTTGCCTACTTCTCTCCTCTATATTACAAATCACCAAACATTACTGTTTCGAAGAAAAAAATATTATGATTTTTCAGTTTATATGTTAAACATCTAATTAAAATTTATTACAAAATTTTATCCTAAAAAAATAGCCAAATAAAAATTATGAAAATCTATTTTCCTTTTCGAAAGAACAAATGTGAAAAATTACAAATAAATTTATTTTATAAATTGTAAATAAAAATTATGTAAAATTTTTTATTTTTAATTTTTATTGGTAGTCAAGGACTTTACACTTTACAAACATATTATATATAATCATGTTGGCATACTATTCGTAATATGATATATACCAGAATAATACTATGAATTTTACATTTTAATACTATGAGTTATATTTTTTAATCAAAAAAACATATGATATGAGAAAGCAAAAGAATGAGACTGTCATTCTAAAAAAAGGGAAAAAAGACATTCAGTTAGATTACGCTGAATTAAGAAAGGCAGTTTTAGTACTTCGCGCAGTTAACCACAAATTAAGACAAAGAATTATTGATTTGTTGGAGGAAAACCAAAAGATGACAGTTACTGACATCTACATCAAATTAAGATTAGAGCAATCAGTAGCTTCTCAGCACTTGGCAATTTTAAGAAGAGCTGGAGTTGTTGCAACTGATCGTCAAGGGAAATTCATCTACTACTCATTAGACGCTGATCGACTAAATCAGATTTCTAGATTAGTGGAAGAGTTGGCTGCATAAAAAATTAGACAAATTATATACGAAAATTTTCAATAGCATTTATCGCTTTATATGAAAAAAATATACATTTGAATTTAGTTTAAGCCAATTTCACAACATGAAATTTAAAAAGCGGCAAATCATTCGATTTGCCGCTTTTTTTTATTAATTCTTTTGTAAAAAAGAATAAAAATCGCATATTTGCTAAGTAAACTTTATCATTTCCACATACTAAAACCCGTATCTATGAGAAAGGCTAAGGTAAATATCAACACCGAAAAGTTGAAACACTCTGCCGAAGTACTCAGGGCTCTGGCCCATCCACTTAGATTACAAATTTTGGAATTTATTGATAATAACAAGACGATCAATGTCAATAAAATTTACAATACTTTAAGACTTGAACAATCTATCACCTCTCAGCATTTAAGAATTTTAAGAATAGCAGGAATTGTTATTACTAAACGAGAAGGAAAGTTCATTCACTATAGTATTGATTATCCAAAAGTTGCCAGCGTATTAAAAGCGGTGGATACCTTCTTGGATGCAGAATGACCAACACGCAAAACGAATTTACACTCAAAAAACATAAAAAGGGCGATGTGATTGACATCGCCCTTTTTCGTTTTACATGATACTGCTAAAATAAAATCATACCTTATCGGTATCTCCTTTATTTTCTATTTCATCTTGTTGCTCCATTCTTTCATCTTCTAAAACGGTATCCGCTGTTGAGACAGAAGGAAGTGTATCAGTATCTACTGGTGCTAAAACAGAAGACTCTGTTGATTCATTTTTAGAAGGTTCAGAACTAAAAAAGCTACGCTGAAATAATAAAATACTAATCACTCCAGTACTAATAGATACATCCGCAATATTAAATACAGGTTTGAAAAATTCAAATCTATCCCCTCCCCAAAAAGGAAACCATTCAGGGAAAAATCCATCATACAATGGAAAGTAAAGCATATCTACAACCTTTCCATATAAGAATGTTTCATATCCTCCTCCTTCAGGAAACAATTGAGCAGGTGGGCCTCCATGAAAAGGTGACGCTGAAAAGATAACTCCATAAAATGCACTATCTAAAATATTTCCAATTGCCCCTGCTAATATTAAAGAAAAGCTAACCAGCAATCCCATAGAAGCTTTAGACTCCAAAAGTTTTTTAATAAAATAGATTAAAAAACCAACCGCTATAATTCTAAATAAACTTAATGCTAGTTTTCCATATGGCTCCCAAAGTTCAAATCCAAATGCCATCCCATTGTTTTCCACAAAATGAATTCTTGCCCAAATAGGAGTACTACTCCAATCCAAAAAAGAATCTTCTCCAATGTACATATTAGTTTTTACCCAAATCTTGGAGACTTGGTCTATAATTAAAACCAATAGAACCAGCGCAATTAACTTATGTGATTTTTTCAAATTTCTGAAGTTGAAGTTTTTTAGTAAAAAGGAATCAATAAATTAGACTAAGGAATAGAAAAATAATAGATGCAGTTTTTGACGGTTTATTTTTTCGCCATTTTTTGTGTTTTTTAAATGGAAAAAGAACAAGCCTATTGGTCTAAGTTATTGTTTCCTTTTTACTTAGAACACTTAGTGCTCAAAATGGCCTAAATCAGGCGCAAATATACATAAGGAACGTTATATAAATAAATTATTTTAAGGAGCTAAAACAAGAAGTCATTTCTTTCTTCTTTAAAAACGAAAATAGTGATTATACTTATGATAGGTATAATCACTATTTTAGAAAAAATCAAGGAGTCTTATGGAGACTATCCTACATAGTGTGTCAAATATTTTTCAATCAAAATCAAAATATCAATCAAAATCAAAAGCCCTCAATCGCAATTTAATAAATGATTGACCAATTGGATGTGGCAGCGTTTTTTTAGTTAGTGGAAAAATTTTGATTTTGATTGACATTTTGATTGACATTTTGATTTTGATTATTTTATCTTCTTTGTTTTGCCTCAATGCTCAATGTCGCATGAGGTACTGCATATAATCTTTGTTTAGATATTAATTTCCCACTCTCTCTACAAATACCATATACTTTGTTTTGGATTCTCAACTTAGCGTTTTCTAAGTGCTGCACATGCTTTCGAGACCTAGCAGCCATAGAATTTAATCTCTCACTTTCTGCAGTTCCTATCCCATCATCCAATCCTTTAATTTTTGAATCAGGATTATCGGCTCTATCTGACATCTGTTTGAGATAATAATTAAGTTGTTTTTTAGCCTCCTCTAATTTCTTATCAATTATCGCTTCAAATTCCGATAATTCCTTCTCTGTATAGCGAGTTTTTTCTCTATCATTATTCTTACTCATAGCAAAAAATAGTAATATTTGTAAACAAAAATATTTAATTAGTAACGATAAAAGAAGCCGCCCAAATGTCCAATTTATTGTTTTATCGTTATTTAGTAGTTCGTTTTTTTTGGTGGTACAAAAGTAAAGCAAATTTTTAAAATCAAAAAAAATATTAAGTTTTTCCTTTTTCTTGAAATAAAAAATTACAATTATATAATTTACCAAATAAAAGTTGGGTTGAGTCGTCTTGATCTTATAGTTAAATATGAATACGGAACGTAATATTTCTACCACACATTTTGCAACTAATGTGCCACTCACCTTTTTTCACATAAAAACTATTTTAATGTTTTTTTAAAATATTGGTAAGCTGTTCTCTATTTTCTAAAGGTTTAAAAATCAACTTTATATATATATGAAATATTGTTTATGTATTTAAAACGAAATAAGTGATTCCACTTTATAACCACAAAAACAATGTCACATTAAAATTTAAAAATATTTGAAATTTCATTTATAAATAAAAAATTTAATGTCTTTGCCATGGTTTTTGATATAATAAAGGAAGATAGTAGAATTATTTTTTACTATTAAAATGATCACTAAAAAATAACTTTCAACTCCCCCCTTCGAAAGGAAGTAATCTATTCCTCCTAAAAGTTCTCCCTCCGATAGATTAATCTAGTGATTTTTCAAAAATTTAAAATGGTTAATTATGTACAATTGGAAATGGTTTTCAACTTTGCTAAGTTGTCTCATCCTGTTTGGAATTACCAATACAGGATTTGCGCAACCTTCAAATTATATTGAGAAGTATCAAAAAATTGCTATTCGTGAGATGCATCGTAGTGGAATTCCTGCAAGCATAACTTTGGCTCAAGGAATTTTAGAATCTTCTTGGGGAAATGGTTCACTTGCATTAAAGGCCAATAATCACTTTGGTATTAAATGCAAAACTCATTGGACTGGCCCTTCTTTTTATATTGAAGATGATGATTATAAAAGAGGCAAATTAATTAAGTCTTGTTTTAGAGCATATGAAAATGCGGAAGAGTCTTATATCGATCATACCGATTTTTTAATGTCAAATCCACGTTACCAAGTTCTTTTTACTTATGATAAAACTGATTATAAAAGATGGGCTCATGGTTTAAAAAAATGCGGTTATGCTACTGATAAAAAATATGCTTACAAATTAATTAGAAACATTGAAAAATATGGTTTAGAAAGATTTGATGCGATGCCAGAAGAAATGCCTGCAATGATTGCAAGTCAAAATGCTCCAGCTTTAAATCAAGTTGTTGTTCAAAACAATACTCCTCCAAGTTATAGTCGAAATCAACTCCAACCAATTAGACAAAGACCTTCGCAGCCTCAACCTGCTGCTACACCTCAAGTTTTTGCATTGCCTGATAATTATAGACGAGGTGATGGGCTAAGAAAATTTGGAACAAAGGGAAATGAAATATTGAAGAATAGCGCTTCAATTCTATGGAATAAATAAATGATTAACTAACAGCGAAGAATCAATTTACTTTGATGATAAAAATTAGAAGAGGTTTCCAACTTAATGTTGAAAACCTCTTTTTTTTAGGAGTCAGGTGCGAGGAGCGAGGGGTCAGATGTGTGGTTTCTACGATTTATCGGACTCACCTAAAAAATCGTAGAAACCATAACGCCTGACCCCTCGCTCCTGACTCCTGACTCCTGACTCCTGACTCCTAATATTAAGAAGTTGGCTTTTCTTCTTTCTCTTCTTTTAATACTTCATCTTCCCCTTGAGTATATTTTTTACTTCGAGATACAACTGGGTTTTCATGCATCTTTTCATATTCTTTTCGATGGGTAGCTACATCAATAGCTAAAAACAAAGCCCTTCTAAACGAATCAGGATTAGCCATATTTTGACCCGCAATATCAAATGCAGTTCCGTGATCTGGTGAAGTACGTACGGCAGAAAGTCCTGCGGTAAAGTTTACTCCAGCTCCAAAAGATAAGGTCTTAAAAGGAACCAAACCTTGATCGTGATACATCGCTAAGATTCCATTAAATTTTCGAAATTGTCCTGAACCAAAAAATCCATCTGCTGGAAAAGGGCCATTAACAATATATCCTTTCTTTTTACTTTCAATAATAATTGGTCTAATAATTTTTTCTTCCTCTTCTCCCAACATTCCATCATCTCCTGCATGAGGATTTAATCCTAGAATGGCAATTGTAGGTCGCTCAATTCCAAAATCCCTTTTTAAAGTCTTATTAAAAATTTGAAGTTTTCTAATAATTGCTTCTCTAGTAACTGCTGCTGCGACATCTTTGAGAGGTAAATGATTTGTAACAACGCCTATACGTAAATCATCATTTACCATCAACATCAAACTTTCTTTCCCTTCAAGTTCTTTAGTCAAATATTCCGTGTGCCCAGGAAACCCAAACCCTGCATCTTGCATTCCTTTTTTGTGAATAGGTGCAGTCACCAATGCATCAAGATGTCCTTCCTTCAATTCCTGAGTAGCTGCCGCTAGAGATTTGATAGCATATTGTCCACCAACTTCTGAAGGAGTTCCAATAGTGATGTTTACATTTTCATTCCAACAGTTCACTACATTCACTTTTCCGTGATAAGGTTTTTGGGCAGAATTGATAGATTGAAAATGAAAACCATCTAATCCTACAATATTTTTATGGTAAGAAACTACTTTAGATGAGCCATAAATTATTGGCGTACACATATCCGTAATGTTCTTGTTAGCTAAAGCTTTCAAAATAACTTCAAGCCCTATTCCATTAATATCTCCAATGCTTATTCCTATTTTTTTCTTCTCCATCATCGGTTATTTTAAATGCGATTTATCCGCACTCTTTTATTTAATATTTTTTAAAAAAATCAAACATCAAACGTACTCCTGATCCTGTTCCTTCTTTTGTTCGATATCCGTCAGCTGATTTAAGGTAAGCACTTCCTGCTACATCAAAATGTACCCAAGGATATTCTCCTCCCGTAAAGTGTTCTAAAAATTTTCCTGCAGTTATCATTCCTGCAAAGCTTCCTCCGAGGTTTTTTATATCTGCAATATTCGATTTTATTTGATCGCCATATTCTCTCCAAAGTGGAAACTCAACTAAACGCTCGTACACGTTATATCCACTTTCTTCTAAATCATCTTTTACTTTTTTATCTGCATTGCCCATGTAGCACATTCCAACCGGCCCAATTGATCTTGAAGCTGCGCCTGTCAAAGTTGCAAAATCCATCACTAATTCTGGCTTATATTTTTTAGCATAATGCAAGGCATCCGCTAACACCATTCTTCCTTCTGCATCAGTATTTAAAACTTCAACAGTACTACCATTATACATTTTTATTACATCACCTGGAGCATATGCATTTAGCCCAGGGCGGTTATCTGTAGAAGGAATAAGTGCTACCACATGAATAGGTAAATCTGCTTTTGCGATTGCACTCATAGTTCCGACAACTGTAGCCGCTCCTCCCATATCGCATTTCATGAAATCCATAGAATTTGCCGTAGGCTTCAAACTCAAACCACCTGTATCATAAACGATTCCTTTTCCAACTAAAACTACAGGACGTTTATTTTTAGCATTCTTAGGTTTCCATGTAAGGATATTAAAACGTGGAGGAAGAACACTCCCCATATTGACGGCAAGGATACCGCCCATTTTGAGTTGTTCTATTTTCTTTTTGTCAAAAACTTGAACTTGAAAACCAGAAGCCTTTCCAGCTTTTTGGATTTCTTTACTCATTTGTGGTGCAGTCAAAAAAGATTGAGGCTCGTTGACCAAGTCTCTAGCTAGACAAGTAGCACTCACTACAGCATCCAATTCTTTTACAGCTTTAGCTGAAGCAGAATTTTTTGAAATTTTTATTTCACGAAGCGAATGTGCCTTTTCTTTTTTATCACTAAAATATTTCAGAAATTGATAGTTGCCTAAAAGCATACCTTCTACATAGAAAAGAACATTATTTTCTTTGCATTGGTTGAGGACTTCTATTTTTTCAATTTTGTAGTGAGAAAGAGTTTGTAAAATTTCATTGCCCGCAAGTCGAATATCTTCTTTATGGTAAGATGGATTTTCTCCTTTTTTTAAAAACTGAACAACAACATTTCTTTCTGCATTGGGTATAAATATAAAATTGATTTCTTTCTTTGCAACAGATTTCAAATAAGTCACTTCAGAAACTGATAAGATGGAACTTGTCCAACTTAAATCATTTTTATCTGATAGGATTATGAGATCATCCTTATATTTATTCGATCTTGATATCGAAACTTTCGTATTCATCGAGGTTCTTATATTTCGAAAAAAGTAGAAAGATTGTTGATTTGTTATGTCTTTTTATAATTATGATTTTTTTTTAGTAAAAAAAATGCTTTAAAAAAAGCCAAACAATAACCTTGAAACAACAATCTAACTGTAATTTTCGGTTTTGTAAGTGTGTTTCAAACAATAATTCGGCAAATATAAAGAATTTAAACGAAAATTCGGTTTTGAAGAAACTCTTGTTTAATGTAGCTGTCGGGATTTACTCCGCAGTAAAATTTAATCAAAATTTAAATTTTTACTGTGGGGTAAACCCCGACAGCTACATTAAACATCATAAAAACTTAATCCATTGTGAAAGCAAAAAAATCATTCGGACAACATTTTTTAAATAGCGAAGTCATCACAGAAGAGATTGCACATGGTTTGCAATTGACACACTTATATGATAATGTTTTAGAAATAGGTCCAGGGAAAGGAATGCTCACTAAATATCTTTTACAACGAGATTTTAATTTAAAAGTAGTGGAAGCAGATCGAGATATGGTGAGTTATTTAAATAAACATTTCATCGCATTGGAAGGGAAAATTATTGGAGAGGATTTTCTAAAGTCTGATTTGAATGAGATGTTCGATGGTGAGGCATTTGGTTTGATTGGAAATTTCCCTTACAATATCTCCTCTCAAATTATTTTTAAAATGTTGGAAAATAAAGAATTGGTACCTGAGATGGTCGGCATGTTTCAAAAAGAAGTGGCGGAAAGAATAGTCGCTCCTCCTGGATCAAAAACTTATGGCGTAATTAGCGTTTTAGCACAAGCATTTTATAAGGGAAAATATTTGTTTACTGTAGACAGAATGAATTTTGATCCACCTCCAAAAGTTCAATCTGGAGTGATTCAATTAGTTCGAAAAGAAAACTTAGATTTGGGATGCGATCCAAAACTTTACAGGAGAGTGGTCAAACAGGCTTTTAGTCAAAGAAGAAAAATGTTACGTAACACCATGAAGATATTTTTTGATAAAGAAAATGAAGATGAAAATGAATTGTTACAAAATGAAATTTTCAGTATGCGCCCTGAAAGACTTTCAGTAGAAGATTTTATTAGATTGACAAATTGGGTGGAAGAAGCACAACAGAGTAATTGAACTTTTTTTAAATAAATGTTATTAATACTACTTTAAGACTCCAGATGTAAGACATAAGATTATTTTGAAATATAATTCATAGTTACTTTCTTATATCTTATTTCTTTTATCTTAAATCTTTTTAATCAAAAAACAGAAAAATGAGTTTAGAATCAAAGATCATGGACGACATCAAAGCCGCAATGAAAGCTAAAGACAAAACTGCACTTCGAGGTTTGAGAGCTATAAAGACAGCTATTCAAATGCAAAAAACTGATGGAAGTGGAAAAGAATTAGATGAAACTGGTGAAATAAAGTTGGTTCAAAAATTAGTAAAACAACGAAAGGATTCTTTGGATATTTTTGAGAAGCAAGATCGAGAAGATTTAGCAGTAACAGAACGGGAAGAGATTGCAACCTTAGAAAAATATTTGCCAAAGCAAATGGACGCTGCGGAATTAGAAACTGTTATCAAGGGAATCATCGAACAGACTGGTGCTTCTTCAATGAAAGATATGGGAAAAGTGATGGGAATGGCTTCAAAACAATTGGCTGGAAAAGCTGACGGGAAGACTATTTCTGGAGTTGTAAAATCATTGTTAGGATAGGATTTTTATAGCTACTTTAGAGTAACGTGACTCTCCGAGTCGCGACGATATTCGACAAACAGGTTATTCGATTTTTATTTCGAATAACCTGTTTTCGAATATCGTCACGACTTTGGAAAGTCGTGTTACACCAAAATCTCAAGTGCCTCAAAAATCTCATCTAATTCATCAAAAGATTTCACCCCAACTTTTTCTTCTTCACCTCCTTTAACATTCAATCCATACAAGTTTGGAATCTTTAAAATTTCTTCCAAAGCATCTTGAGACAGATCTATGCTTAAAATAATTTTATACTGCGCACAAATTTTTTCAAAAGCTGCAACTGAAATCTGGCGCTCACCACTCTTCAGCATTTCCCAAGTCGTTCCATTTTTTTCAAAAGACAATAAAAAATATTCCACTTGCGATGCATAAAGATTAAGGTGATTTTCCAAACTTACTTCATCAACTTCAGCAGAGATGACCACTTCTTTGATCACCGTTACATTATCTAATTTTTCCAAAACATCTACTTCCGTAAACATTCCAACTTGAATAGCATCTAACTCTAAAGCTTCTACCGCAGCATGAATATCCTCCGCTGAAGCAAAAGGAAATTCTCCAACAAATTTTACACCTTCTACCCATTCTTTAATTGCTTTCATGGATTGCGGTGCGATATAATTTTCAGAGCCTTGCTCAAAATTAAATCCTAACCATTCGACTTCCCATGCTGCAAAATATCTTGCATCCGTCAAATTGGTGATATTGCTCGCTTTTACGTTTGTTTTTAGCATATTCTTGATGATTTTGTAAAAAATACTTATCTTAAAGTATTATTCTGACATATAGAATTCTTTCAAATTTTCGTTAAGTCTTTATATTGAAAATCAAAATTTGATACAAAGGGAATAATATTTGATATTATACTAATGTATCAATTTCGAAATGACTCGAAAACCTACCGAATAAGACAATTTGTTCAACTTAGAACTTTATCCCCTTTTTTCAAGGTCCTTTTTTCATAAAAGTGTGGCAAAAGTAATTAATTTTAAAAAATACTCAACATTGTATTTTTTATCAAACTTTACACAACTATGAAAAAAAGAAATTATGTAGAAGACGTTTATAAAGTTACTCGTCTGATTCCATTTGGTCGCATTAGTACTTACGGTACGATTGCCAATTATCTAGAATTAGGTTCGGCTCGAATGGTAGGATGGGCACTTAATAAAAGTTTTACAGAAGGAAATGTTCCTGCTCACCGCGTAGTTAATCGCAAAGGTGAACTCAGCGGTAGAAATCATTTTCCTAGCCCAACAATGATGCAACAATTACTCGAAAATGAAGGGATCGTCGTAAAAGATGATACCATTATGGATTTCAAAAAACACTTATGGGATCCATCCATTGAATTGTAAACTTTTACCACACGCTCTCCCCAATCGCACACAGGTGAATACTTACTTTCAACCCCAATTCCAAATTAACTGGAAACCAAATAACAAACCAAACACTACATCATGAACAATTTACAGAATCGGAAATGCACCCCAATTCATTTCCAAAAAAAATCTCCTTATGAAAAAGAAAAAATTTGGCATTCACCTGCTACTTGGGCTTTTTATGTTAGTGTTAGGGACTAGCGCTGAATCCAATGAAGTTATTTATTGGAGCCCTGACTACAAATTAGATTGGAACGATTTTAAAGGACAACCTCGCTTTGACCACCAATCTGTTTCTGCTTTAACCTCTTCTGGAATCATCCATTATAAAGGTTGTAAAGATGGAGAAATCACTTTTAAAGTTGAAGCTTATTTTGAAAAAGAGGAATCGTGGGTCAAGGATGAAGCTCGTACCGAACATCACCTTTCTCATGAACAAATTCATTTTGATATTACAGAACTAGCGGCAAGAAGATTAAGAAAATCTTTGAAAAAAAGACAATTCAAATGTGGTGAGGAAGTAGAGTTCGAAACTTTTGTAAGTTCCTTCATTGATAATTGGAGAACGGAACAAAAAGCTTTTGACTTGATGACTCGACATAGCTTGGATAAAGAACAACAAGAAGAGTGGCTTTTTAAAATCAATATGGAATTGTCCCTTTTAGAAGAATAACAATTTAATGAACAATTAAGAATGAATAGTTAATTATTCATTAAAAAACCCAAGTTCAATTAAGAACTTGGGTTTATGTATTTGGTTAAGGATAAAAATCCTATAATTCTTTTCTTAATCGAGCAACTGGAATATTTAATTGCTCTCTGTATTTTGCTACCGTTCTTCGAGCGATATTATAACCTTTCTCCTGAAGCATATTTTTCAATTTTTCATCAGAGTAAGGCTTACGTTTATTTTCTTCATCGATGATATCAGTAAGAATCTTTTTCACCTCCAAAGTAGAAACTTCTTCTCCTGAACTTGTTTGCAGCGACTCTGAGAAAAAGTCTTTTAATCGCTTCGTTCCAAATTCAGTCTGAACAAATTTACTATTCGCAACCCGTGAAACCGTCGAAATATCCAAACCTGTAATATCAGCGATGTCTTTCAAAATCATTGGACGCAATCTTTTTTGATCTCCTGTTAAAAAGAAATCATATTGATATTGCATGATCGAATACATTGTTTTATACATCGTTTGTTGACGTTGACGAATAGCATCAATAAACCATTTTGCAGAATCAATTTTTTGCTTGATAAACATCACCGCTTCTTTCTGCTTTTTATCCGCACGTCTTCCTCCATTACTGTCTTTGTATGATTTCAACATATCTTTGTAATGCTCATTGATTCGAAGATCGGGAGCGTTACGTGAATTTAATGTTAGGTCTAATTCACCTTCTCGATTGATAATAATAAAATCAGGAACAATGTAATGAGTCCCTCTTGAACTATTCGTACGGTGACCACTTGCAGGTTTTGGATTTAGTTTTAAAACTTCATCTACTGCAAATTTTAACTGCTTCTCAGAAATCGTCAAGTACCGTTGTAATTTTTGATAATGCTTTTTCGAAAATTCATTAAAGTAATCTTTAATGATTCGAATCGCTAATCGCAGAGGTGCTTTTTCTTCATGACTTAATCCTAAGTCTTGATTACTACGATGCTCCAATTGTAACAACAAACACTCTTGCAAATCACGTGATCCAATTCCAGGAGGATCAAATTGTTGAATACGTCTTAAAAGAGCAACGATCTCTTCTTCTTTCGCATTGATATTTTGAGAAAAAATTAAATCATCAATTATTGCCTCAGGCTCTCTTCGTAAATAACCATCATCATCTATACTTCCGATGATTTGTTTAGCAATCAATAATTCTCTTTCATCTTTCAATTTCAACATTCCAAGCTGCTGCTCTAGGTACTCATGAAAAGTATTTTCAACTGCAATCGGAATAGATTTGTCTTCTTCCTCCGCAGAATAGTTATTAGCTTTTAATTTGTAACTTGACGGGTCATCTTCAATGTACTCTGTAAGGTAATCGTCTAACTCAAATTCATCTTCCCTTACGATTTCTTCATCTCCATCTTTTTCCTCTTTCTCTTCTGATTCATCATCATTCTTCTTTGCCACCTCTAGTTGCTCATCTCTGTCTTCACCTTCTTCCAAGACAGGATTAGCTTCCAATTCTTCTTTAATACGTTGCTCCAAAGTAGCCGTAGGTATCTGCAACAATTTCATCAACTGAATTTGTTGAGGCGACAATTTTTGAAGTAAACGCTGACTTAAATTTTGTTTTAGCATAGGGATTAAAATGTTTTCTCTAATGAGTAAAAATAGTGTTCAATAAATATGTATTTAAAAGTTAAACCACTTTAAAAGAATCCTAAATCTCCTCGCTAACGGTTTTACTAGGAATTTTTTTAAAGTAATTATTAAAACGTTGAATTATCAATTAAGGGGTTTGTGTCTTCATTTGTCGTTAGTTTCGATTTATAAAAGTGACATAGAAAGGAGGTCAGGATTTTTATAACTCGTTGAAACTGACTCTAATATAACGAGAATAATTTTAAGAAGTTCGGTTCTGGCGCGCTTTTTATCAAAAATCTTGCCAAAATAACATATTTTTATTTTTATAATTTATTAAACGGTAGGTTTTGAGCAGTTTTCGGAAGGTTTCTACTTTATTAAAAAAATACGAAGCATTGTTTTTTCAAATAGTTTTCTCAAATTTATGCCCTCAAAACAAATTAAGGTTTTAATTATGTGACAATAATTGATTTTATATTTAAAAAAATAAATATGCAAATAAATAATAATATTTCTGCCCTACAACAACTGCTGACTAAAAACAAACTAGACGCTTACATTATTCCTGGAAGTGATCCTCATCAAAGTGAATATGCT
>Ga0114957_1001619_pt1 | contig 23932 bp, 15 predicted proteins | sample BantaG_FD_87175 | JGI IMG/M metagenome (GOLD analysis project Ga0114957, IMG submission 87175) | Marine algal microbial communities from Bantry Bay, Ireland - BantryBay_4 metaG | ecosystem: Host-associated > Algae > Red algae > Unclassified | place: Bantry Bay, Ireland | collected 2014-11-21 | reverse complement strand
TGATTGAGCTTCTGAGAAAAACTTTCCCAATCAGGAGTGGCCGCTACACCCATATTAAATTGTGACACCTTCTCTGAGATAGATGAATCAAACTGAATGTCTGATTGCTGATCTAACTCTATCTTAGCCCGAAGCTTGTCCCAATCAGATTGACTCGGATTTGCCTTCAGCGAATCGAGTTTATTACTTATGATATGATCAAATTGCTTATCCTTCATACCTGTGGATATTCATCTTTGCTATTATTGATTTCAATTTAGTACGAGCCTTTACTAGATTAGATCGAGATGTACTTTCAGTAATCCCAAGTTTATTACCTATCTCTTTATGACTGTATCCTTCGATTACATAAAGATTAAAGACTGCCCGGTAACCAGGAGTAAGGTTTTGCAAGCATTTGAGTACATCTTGAGCAGATAACTCACTGACTACATCTGGAGAGAGATCAGTAATACCTCTCGCGGTATCTATTTCCTCTACCCTTCTCTTAGTGTTTTTGCGATATTGATCTATAGCAGTATTCACCATTATCGTTCTGATCCAAGCTGAGATTGAAGTCCCTACTTTATATCGTTTGATATTTTTAAATACTTTGATGAATCCATCATGGAGGATATCTAGTGCTTGTTCCTCATCTATTGCATATCTGCAACAGACAGGGAACATCATACTATAATGCTCCTCGTACAATATCTTTTGAGCCCATGACTCATAGTTGGCACATGCCTCTATGAACTTTTCTTCAGAAACATTGTATTGTAATGTAAATTCCATAAGTCCAAATTACAGACCTTTAATTTAGATTGTAAGTATCTGCTGTCATAATAACGTCACATTAACTCAATTGCTGCCTACTCTAAAATAAATTAACCATTATGTCTATTTATCAGCTCTACAGGAATGAGATTCCTATTTGTTCTAAATGATTCCTTAATTCCTCTGATGTAGTAAAGTGAATTGATTTAATCCCTAAAGCCCTTGCCGCTTCGATATTCCTCAGATTATCATCTATAAATATTGCCTCTGATCTGTCAACACTATATCTCTCCAATAATAACTCGTAGATAGCTGGATCTGGCTTTTTGAGATTTTCAACACCTGAAACTAATATTCCTTCAAACCATCCAAGAAAGGGATATCTCTCTTGAGCAATCGGAAAGGTCTCTGCAGACCAATTGGTCAATGCCAAGAGACGATATTTACCCTGAGTTTTAATATTTTCTAAAAGACTTACTGTCCTCTCAATAGGACCAATAAGCATTTCATCCCACCTAGAGTAATAGGCCTCGATCTCTGATCTCCACTGAGGATATTGTGCAACCAAACTCTGAGTTGCAACTTGTATAAGTCGACCTCCATCTTGTTCTTCGTTCCAATCCATCGTGGCTATCTCAGAAAGAAAACTCTCTACTTCTGCCTCAGTATCAAAAATCTTACGATAGAGATTTTTGGGGTTCCAATTTATCAATACACCTCCAAGATCAAAGATGAGAGTGTTATATTTTTGGCTCATTCTTGGATATCTTTTACGCTTTTGAAAGAGCAATAGAGATAAGTACATCATTGCCTAAATCTACTTCCTCACCATTTACTGTATTTTGAATTGTCACACTATCAGCAAGTACTTCGTCACTGATATAATCTCTAAATTGCTCAATAGCTCCATCTACTTGATCATGGCTAGACAATGTAACTGTGATTTTGTCAGTCACTTTAAAGTCTTCTCCCTTTCTGATATTTTGGATTCTATTGATCAACTCTCGTGCCATTCCTTCTTTAGCAAGCTCATCTGTAATCGTTATGTCGAGAGCTACTGTGATATCTTTATCACTAGCCACTTGCCAACCTGGAATCTCTTCAGCTACAATTTCAAAATCTTCAAGAGTGAGGTCATACTGAGTCCCATCTTCCATCTTTAAGATGTAATTACTTGATTTTTCTATCTCAGAGATATCTTCTTGCCCTAGACCATTGATTACTCCAACTGACTCCTTCATATGTCTTCCAAGCTTTTTGCCTAGAGTCTTGAAATTTGGCTTGATTTTCTTGTTTATTACACCTTCAGTATCTGTGATATAGTCAATTGACTTGATATTCACTTCAGAGAGTATCAGGTCTTCTACTGCTTGGACTTGAGTTTGGAAAGCCTCATCAAGTATTGGCAACATCACCTTAGATAATGGCTGTCTGACTCTGATTTTTTCCTTCTTCCTCAGAGACAACACTAACGAAGAGATCCTCTGAGCATAATCCATTTGAGTCTCAAGGTCCTTATTGATCAATGCATCATCTGCTACTGGGAAGTCAGTTAAGTGAACTGACTCATGCTCCTGTAGCCCAGATACACCATTGAGATTACGATACATCCAATCAGCGAAGAATGGTGAGATAGGTGCCATCAACTTGTTGATTGTAATCAAACAAGTATACAGTGTTTGATATGCTGCAATCTTATCTTGGGTATAATCCCCTTTCCAAAATCTTCTTCGACAGAGTCTGACATACCAATTACTCAAGTTCTTCTCTACGAATGACTGAATGAGTCTCCCTGCCTTAGTCGGTTCATAATCTGTATATTCCTTGTCTACATCAGCAATTAGTGTATTGAGTTGGGACAGGATCCATCGATCTATTCTAGGTCTTTCAGATAGTGGTATTTGGTCTTCGCCAAATGTGAATTTATCAATATTTGCATACAGCGCAAAGAAAGAATACGTGTTATAAAGTGTGCCAAAGAACTTTCTCTTTACTTCTTCTATCCCTTCTAAATCGAACTTAAGATTATCCCATGGATTACTATTGGTCATCATATACCATCGAGTGGCATCTGCTCCATACTTATCAAGTGTAGTAAATGGATCAACTACATTACCCTTAGACTTTGACATCTTCATTCCATCCTTATCGAGGACCAGACCATTACTTACTACTGTCCGATATGCTACTTGATCAAAGCAAAGTGTCGCTATCGCATGGAGTGTATAGAACCAACCTCTTGTCTGATCTACTCCTTCAGCTATGAAGTCAGCTGGGAAGTTATTTTGGAACATTTCCTGATTTTCAAATGGATAATGCCACTGAGCATAAGGCATCGATCCACTGTCAAACCAAACATCAATGAGGTCAAGTTCTCTTTTCATTTCATTGCCATTGTCATCAACAAGGATGACATCATCTATATATGGTCTATGGAGATCTTTTGGAACTGATTGGTCAAGGCCAAATGCTGTATTTGCCTTAGCCACTTCACTTTTAAGCTCTTCTATTGAGCCAATACATTTTTCTGTTTCCCCATCTGCAGACCTCCATATTGGTAGTGGAATACCCCAAAATCTCGACCTTGAAAGGTTCCAATCTTGAAGATTATCAAGCCAAGCACCAAACCTCCCAGTACCTGTACTTTCAGGCTTCCACTTGATGGTTTTGTTGAGCTCACTCATTCTCTCCTTTGCAGCAGAAGCTTTGACGAACCAACTATCTAAAGGATAGTAGAGAATTGGTTTATCTGTACGCCAGCAATGTGGGTAGTTATGTGCATATTTTTCAACGTTAAAGGCTTTGTTATCCAGTTTGAGACGGACAGCTATGTCGATATTGACATCTACAAAGTCCTCTTTTTCTTTATAGTTCTTGACATATCTTCCAGAGAATTCGCCAACGTTATCACCAAACTTACCTGTACCATCGACTAAGGTCAAAGCACCAATTCCATTCATCTTAGCAACCTTCTGATCATCTGCACCAAATGAGGGAGCAGTATGTACCACACCTGTACCATCTTCTGTTGTCACAAAGTCACCAATGATGACTTTATATGCATCAGTACCACCAAGCAAATCTTCTATTGGATTATCAAAGTCAAAGAGCGATGCATACCTTAAGTCAGCTAGATCAGCTCCTGTACCTACAGAGGTCTCTTCTATAATCTCTGGTTGATTCTTACCCCCAAACCATTTATAGACTAATTGCTTTGCAAGGATTACGCTGATCGGTTTGTCATTGTACTTATTAAGTGTTTTGACTTTGACATATTCTATCTTCTTCCCTACTGTAAGAGCTGTATTAGATGGAAGTGTCCATGGAGTTGTCGTCCATGCAAGTATCCTAACGTCCTCATTTTCATCGTCAAAAAGTTTGCTTGACAAATCATTCTTCTTCACTTCAAACATCGCTACTACGGTAGTATCTTTTACTTCTTTGTAGCAGCCAGGAAGGTTTAACTCATGTGAACTCAGCCCTGTACCAGCAGCCGGAGAATAAGGTTGGATAGTGTATCCTTTATAGAGATAACCTTTCTTATACAAGGTCTGTATTAGATGCCATACTGACTCAATATATGAATTTTCGAATGTGATGTAAGGGTCATCAAGATCTACCCAATAACCCATCTTGCGAGTCACATCGTCCCACATATCTTTGAACTGCATCACAGTCTCTCTACATGCCTTATTATAGTCGTCGACAGATATCTTTGATCCAATATCTTCTTTAGTGATACCAAGTGTTTTCTCTACATTCAGCTCGACTGGAAGACCGTGAGTATCCCATCCACCTTTACGCAAGACTCTCTTACCTTTCATCGTATGGTATCTGCAGAAGAGATCTTTTACAGTCCTACCCATCACATGGTGGATACCTGGTTTCCCATTTGCAGAAGGAGGTCCTTCATAAAAGACAAAACTTTGCTCTTCGGGTCTTCTTTCAATACTCTTTTTGAAGATTTCATTCTCTTCCCAGTATGCTCTTATTTCGTTATCGATTCCTGAGAGATCAAGGCCTCTAAATACTGGATATTGCTTATCAGACATAGACTTTGTATGTTTTTATTTCTGTTAGGTCGTACCTAAATATAGCTGACAAAGGTAATTGTATTTTCCCGTAAGATTAAGATGATTTATAGAGTATCTATCACTCTCATATCAGACAATTAAAAAAGGGAAGCTGAACGAATCAACTTCCCTTTGTAAGGTGTCTGAATTTATTTAAATCTCTTAGATTAGTATCCAGAGTTTTTATTTCCATTATAGTAATCTCTGATTACTTCACCTGATTGTACATTATTAGAAGGTGCAGTTGAAGCTCCTGCTGGTGCAGACATATTAAAGTCAGTGCCATCACAAGTTCTAAATTCCACTCTTCTGTTCATGTAGTGATCAGCTTCATTAGTTGGTGAAGGGATGAGAGGTCTCTCTTCTCCACCATACATTACTTTGATTCTACTTCTATCAATTCCGTACTCAGTTACTAAATAATTCGCTGCATTACTTGCTCTTTCGAAAGAAAGCTTAGTATTGTAATCATTGTTATTTCTGTTATCAGTGTGACCATGAGCTACTACACAAAGTTCAGGGCATTTCTTCATCACTGTTGCGATATGATGCATGTGACTTGTGTATTCTGGCTTGATATTAGACTTTGCTAAGTCATAGTGTATCATTGGTAAGTACCAATCTCCACAACCTGATTTGATAATTGTATTCGTTGTTGATCTAGGAGTAGTCGTTGTTGTATTTACTGTCTTAAATGATCTTGCTTCGTCTTTTACGATATTTCTAACTGTAGGCTCATCCATACAACACTCCGTTGGTACATCAGCCTTACCACATTCACTTACTTCGTATCCTGGAGGTGAGAATGGCTCACAATCTTTACAATCTACGATTCCGTCACCATCACTATCTAAAGTAATACCCCTAGTATCCACATCACAACCAGGCTCTGAGTCAAGTTGTTGATCAAGCATATCAATAACTCCATCCTCATCTTCATCAGAGAGGTCAAGTTCTGGTCTTTGTTTCAATCCTGCGATATCGTTCATCACACCATCTATTGGGTTGAGCCAGTAGAGTGGTTCTGTAACTTTATCAAAATTACCGAGATTAATTCCTAATCTTAGGTTAGTATAGTGACTCAGATCTGCATTATTGGTTTGATCTTCTGATGTTCTAAATTTGATACCATCAAGGTAATCATTATCAGAAACCATCACTTGGTGTTCTAAACCAAGATTTACTCTCTTTCCTAATTTTCTTGCTACACCCATTGATGTTACGAAAACCACGTGGATGTTTGTATCATCACCTATTCTGAAAATACCTTTCTTTTTGTAACCAGCAGTTTCATATTCACCATCGTAAGTAGCTTTAAGATCTTTTCTAATCTCAACTCTTCCAGCTTTTGTGTCAAATTTTGCTCTTGTCCAACCAATTCTACTTTTTAGGTTAGTATAGATACCACCATCTGCATCAAGCAAGTCTAACATTGTGTTATGGTGATCTAAACCTGGACCAGCAGCTACATTGAAGTTCCACTTATTTCTTTCTTTATGGAAAAGTAAGTTACCAACGTTAACTACACCTTGTAATGCTCCATAGATATAAGTAGTTCTATGTCTTGGAAACCATTCCTCATATGAATTATCACCTTGACGTGGTGCATATGGATCGAAGACCTCTTCTACGAGCCCTCCACCATTATCACTACCACCAATTTTTGCATCTCTATGTCTCCAAGCTTGTGGATCAAGACCGTAAGCTCTACCATAGAATAAATCTCCTCTAATGGAGAATACATAGTTAATTGCTTTACGAAGATGTAAACCAGCTCCCCATCCGCCTGGAACAGTCCTATCTACATCGCCATCGATGAAGAAATGACCACCATGTAGTCCAAGTTCCCATGCATTTTTTGGCTTGGCAGAGAATTTATAATCTCCCATCCTCCAATTTTTGTTTTGCTCAGAATCAACTGTCATGTCATCAGTAATTCTAGCTGATTGCCAAGTATCTTTGACTTTCTCAACAGAACCATCTAAGTCGATAGTATCAGTTTCGAAGAAGATATCTTCATCTTCTACTTGGGCTACCATTTGGTTAAGACCCATGCCAAAGAATGCAAATACCATCAAACACTTAAAGCCTTTACCAATGAGACTTCTTAAAGAAATAGTTTTCATAATTTAATAACTGTTTATAACCTAAAGTTTCTGTTAAACCTTGTTAATATGTTTACATACACCATGACCAAGTACCCCAAGAGGCATGGTCAATATTGACTAATAAATTAATTAGGCGTTCTATTAGATTGGAAGCTTCAGATAGGAATCTGCTTTAGTTAGTGTATTGTACTACTTAAAGTATGACCCAATTATTGAAGGTTACCCCTATTGAAATTCCAAAATATTATCTAGGTAGGTTAATTCAATTACAAATCTAATGAAATTTATTTAAAAACAAACAAATTAAGAAATAATATTATTCGTAATTAACACTTAAACAGCTATCTTTACATTATAAAAATTTATAATTCATAAATAACTACGATATGTTAAAGAGTAAAATGATCTCCATTTCGGATGAACATTTATCAAAAACCAGTCAAGCTTCCTACTTCAAAAATTGTATAGAACAAGAAAATCACTTAAATAAGAATGTTGCAATCATAACTCTAGGTGAATCTCTCTATTCTAAATACATTATCAGTTCAATTCAACTAGAAAATCATTTTAGAGATTTTTATGCCCTTTCTGGGTACATTGGGGACCAAGAAATAGAAACTTACCAGAGTATTCGCAATACAATGGTCTCGCTAGAAACCTGCGTTATAATAGGTGATGACTCTAGACACAATGATTATTTAGCAAAATTGACTGCGAGTGGTAAGACAAGTCATCGTGTAGTAAATGTGAGCCATAAAGCTAACAATCACACAGATCATCATATCTATAATATCGGATATACCCGACACAATACTCCCAAAGATGTATTAAATAACCTTGATACAAATATTTCACTCCCACTCGGAGCAGCTAAGCAAGATATCACCTTAGTAGAGCCTTTGGTCAGGGATACAAGGGTAGCTGTTATTGATTTGGGGATTATCTCTAATACTTCGGTTGGATTTAGCATTTTCGAGATATGTAGTATTGTACGATATCTTGGTTACTCAAATACCTTAGATACATTATATCTTTATCATGATCATATGGAGGATTTAGGTTATCCCATGGACCAAGCTGCACTGCTTACATGGTATTTCCTTGAAGGAAGACATCATAGACAAGAAGATTATCCAACGAATCCTTCAAATAAAATCTATCTTGTTCATTCTACAATTATGGATTTAGATTTAGAGTTTTACAAGAGTAATCTGACTGGCAGGTGGTGGATTCAACATCCAGAGAATAAAACAAACTTTATTCCAGTTAGCTACACAGAATATAATGAGGCAATAAATAATAATTTATCAAATAGGCTCTTAGAATTTATTACCTAATTGACAAGAGTCTCAAGTTTAACACCCCGAGATGCCTTAATCAATATTACGGTCTTTGTTTTATCCATCAATTCAAACACAGGTTTGAATTCTTCTACTGTATTGTAGGATCTTATCTCAATATAATTTTCTCCATATAATTGTCTATTTGCTTCTGACATCAGTTTTCCTATTAATACTAATTTGGAATAACTCAAATCTATCGCATACTTGATGATCTCTTGGTGCATCATGATAGCATCTTTGCCAAGTTCATACATATCTCCTATCACTGCAATAGTTTGATGACTTGATGGTGTTACATCTATTGCATTCTTCAACGCTACTTTCATGCTTGATGGATTTGCATTATACGCATCCAATATCAATGTGTGGTCCTCTTTTTCAATTATCTGTGATCTCTTATTAGTTGGTTCATAGTTTTCTATTGCTGAGACTATCTTTTCAAACGGCACATTGAAGAATTTACCTAGAGTAATAGCCGCATTGATATTATCAAGGTTATATCCTCCAGTCAATTGAGTCTCAATTATCGAATCTCCAAGCTTGACACTGAGTTGCTTTCTGTCAGTCATGTTAATCATCAAACCATCATCTAAGTACTCAACCTCGCTATCAAGTGCTGGGAAATCAACTAAGTATTCATCAAATTGATTTACGAAACACTTTACTCCGGTTTTTTGGAGATATCTGAATAATGCTGTCTTAGCAAGATAAACACCATTGAGGTCTCCAAATCCCTCAAGGTGTGCTGATCCAATGTTAGTAATGTATCCGTAATCTGGCATTGCGATTTGACAGAGCTCTTCAATATCATATGGATTATTAGCACCCATCTCAACAATTGAATACTCAGTGTCCTCCTCAACACTTAATAGAGTGAGTGGAACACCAATGTGATTATTGAGATTACCTTTTGTTGCTGTGATTTGATACTTACTTCCTAATACTGATGTCAATAACTCTTTGGTAGTAGTCTTACCATTACTGCCAGTGATAGCTATTACGGTAGCCTTACAGAAAAGCCTATGAGTTGTAGCTAGATCTTGAAGACAGGTCAATGCATCGTCGAACAAAAGATAGCGATCATCAGATGCGTGTGGAAGTGACTTATCATCAATGACTACATACTTTGCGCCTTTCTCTAGTGCTTGTGCTGCATATTGATTGCCGTCAAAGTTTTCTCCCTTAAGTGCAAAGTAGAGTTGTCCTGACTGAAGAGTCCGGGTATCAGTTGAGACGCCAGATGAGTCCAAAAACAGTTGATGAAGTGTATTAATATCCATTCAGATAAAGAAAGTCTATTAAAGAAGTGATTTAATAACGGTGGTTATAACGAGTTGTATCTGCAGAGTTTTCAAGATCAAGCTTTTTTTGAGTTTATCCCGATAGCTGTGGGATGAGACGATAAAAAGCTGAAGTATTGGAAATCATTGACATGCAAATATATTGACAGAATGTTTTTAAATGACTTCAAATACTATTTAAAAACGAAAATAGCCTTCAAATGGAAATTTGAAGGCTATTACTAATATTTTATTTAGATCTTTAGTTTAAGATTAATATCTTCTTTTATTCTTAGATCCTTCTCTAAAGGTGTTTCCACCAGTATCTTCATTACCCGCAGAACCTCCTACTCTAATCATTGCACATCTAAAACCAATAGTTCTATCTGACTTGTCTTGGTCTTTGAATCTCCTAGTACCTGGTGATAACCAATACAGTCTGTCTGCCCAAGAACCACCTTTGATTACTCTAGCTTTGTCGCTGATAAGTGTGAACTCACCATATCCATAAGTAACACTATCTTCATCATCACCATCTCCAAAGTTTCTTACATCACCTTTTCTATAGTTTTCTCTGACTCCAAGAGTATCATCTTCTACCATTCTTCTTTGAAGTCTACCAAGACTATCTTTCTCAATTGGCTTACCTTCTTCGTCTAAGATCAACTCATCAAATTTATTCCCTCTATATGGGTTCAAATCATGATTTTCTGAATCTCTCAAGGTAGTACTTGTCATTGGTCTATAGACATCTTGACACCACTCGTTCACATTACCAGCCATATTATAGAGACCGAAATCGTTAGGTAAGAATGTTCTTACTGGTGCAGTAGTTGAGGCTCTATCATTCAGATTACCTGCCATACCCATGTAATCACCTGCTCCTCTTTTGAAGTTAGCAAGGATTCTACCTTGTTCTTTGTTATTGATTTGGTATCTCACAGTGTTTCCATCCCATGGAAAATATCTTCTATCAGTGATATTCTCATCACCTGTTGATGAAAGATTTCCTTGGAGTGCTAATGCTGCATACTCCCACTCTGCTTCAGTTGGTAATCTATAATCAGGAAGCATGATACCATCTTCAAATCTTACTCTTCTTTCTCCACCTGTTGATACATCTTCTAGATTCTTACGTACACTTCCTTCGTATTGGCCTGCTAAATAGGCCTCAGAATTGAAGTTTTCAGAATCGACTTGCTCTAGTGAGTTATTGTTAAGGATACCTCTATCTATTAGCAGACCTTCGTTGGCTCTATCAGATCTCCACTTGCAGAACTCTTGTACTTGTTCCCAAGAGACTCCTACTACTGGATAGTCATCATAAGATGGATGTCTGAAGTAAGTCTGGATGAGTGGTTCATTATATGAAAGCTCCTCTCTCCAAACTAATGTATCGGGAAGGGCATCCAGATAGACTTGAGGGTATGTCTTATATACTCTCTTAGTCCAGAAGAGGTATTCTTTCCAATCGATGTTAGCCACTTCTGATTCATCCATATAGAATGAAGAGACAGTAACTCTACGAGGAACATTGTTCCATTCGAAAGAGACATCTTCCATAGTAAGACCCATATCAAATGTTCCTCCTTCTACTAGCACAAGGTTAGGACCATTGATTTGACCTTCGTAATCTAATTTTTCGAAGCCACCATTTTCTGGGTCATTGTATGCCCAACCAGTGGCTGATGATTTCTCACCGCTATTACGGTTACATGAAGTTGCTACTAGTACAACGCATACTAATAACAATACCTGATTAATTCTACTAAGCATTTTCCTTAATTTGATAGCTAACAAAGATATCTTTTTTTAGCCAATTATAAAATCAAAAATAATTTTCCTTCGTCTTTTCGAGACTATCTGAACAGTTTCAAACAGTCATTGAGTTTTGATTTTGGTGGTAACACTACTTCTAAGTCAAAAACTACACCAAGTTCATGACTACCGCCACTTCGACCTGCTAATTGTGACACAGTAAAATCGTAACTATATGTAAGTTCAACAGCATCAAGTTTATACCCCATATAAGCTATCGCTGCATCTGGGTTATTCACCGTATGTCTATAAAATACTCCAGCTAATGCTCTCCCTAATTGAGCTCCAACACCGACATTTACCTGTGTAAATTGTGCTTGATTAGTTACCAATACTGTTGGTTGAATAAACGATGGATATTTACTTTTAGTATCCCACAAATCGATTTGATACCCTGCATGTGCTGATATTCTGAGTGGAATACCGTTATCACTTGGCCCATTGAGCCGATATCCAATACTTGGATTATTGAGATGAAACAGACCAAAACCTACGTAAAATCGCTTATTGTAAAATAAAAAACCCGAACTAATATCAAAGTACTGAGTTGCGAGGCTATTGGGAGCTACTTCCTGTGAATTTATTGTTGAGTTTGCACCATCAGTTGGATCTATCTGATCACCAAAGACTAATCTCGACCAATCTATTCGGGATTGACCTATCGTACTAGAAAGCCCAATTTTAAGATAATTATCATTAGAAAACTCCAATGTATAAGAATAATAAAGTCCTACAGAATTATTGGCAAGAATACCATCTGCCTCTTGATCCGAAGTGATTTGCATTCCTAATCCACTTCTGGCTCTTGCAAAATATTGGTTGTAAGATCCAGCATAACTAATATAGGCATTATCTAATGATGGCCATTGATTGCGATAATTGAGAGTAAAAGTTGGATATTGTGTTACTCCTGTAAATGCGGGATTGAGCAATAAAGGTGCATTATAGAATTGGCTGAATACCAAATCTTGAGACTTGAGTCCAAAAGACGTCAGCACAATCAAAAACACCAAAGAAATTCTATAAGGATGGCTCATTACGGACAATTGTCACACTTTAAACAAATGAATGGCAAACTTATTTATACTTGCGACACTATCATAACGTTTTGATAACAATTAAATTTTTGAGCTCTAAATCTTTAATTTAGAATTTTTAACTTTCAGAATACTAGAAGACTCCACTTCAACCGAACCACTTGATTATGCAACGTTACACTTCTTTTCTAATTTTTTGTTTAGCACTTTGTGTGAGTCAATTATGTTACTCACAATTTACAACTACCTCCCTCCTCTCTTCTGGAGACATCTACAAACTCAGTATAAGTGAGTCTGGAGTACATAAAATTGACAGGAACATGATAGCCAATCTTGGCATCAATGCTAATGAAGCTGCTAATTTAGGTGTATTTGGCCACGAAGGTGGCTCACTTCCTCAGAGTAATAACGATAGTGAGACGGTGGATGATCTCAAGCAGCTTCACATTTACAAAAGTGGACTAGATGATGGGAGCTGGGATCAAAATGACTATATCCTCTTCTATGCTGAAGGTGCTGAGACATGGAAGGTTGACCCAGTAGATGGGATGTATTATGATAGTAATCCTTACTCAGCTAAAAGCTACTATTATCTAAAATTGACATCCCTACAACTAGAAATACCACTAGCAGATGATATAAATGCTCAGCAGACCTATGATGAATATACAAGATATCAAAGATTTGAAGAAAACAATCTGAACCTCCTCGATGATTATGAAGTAAGCCATCAAGGAAGTGGCAGAGAGTGGTACGGTGATATATTCAATAACACCAGATCTCGTATTTATAGTAATAAATTTGATTGGACTGATGTCAAAAATGAAAATCAAATCAACATCAAACTAGATGGTGCTGCAAGATCAGAAAACACTTCTTATCTTTCACTGATCGTAAATGGACATCAAGAAGGATCAAGCATTACTAGTCTCAGCTTAAGTAATCAAAACACTGCTTATGCTCGAGAGATTTCTCTAAATCTAAATACTAATGTGCAATCAAATAATACTGTAGAAATTAGTTACCCAGAAAATGGGGATACTGAATCAACATTTTGGCTAAACTATTTGGAGGTTAGCACTACGAACATTTCAAGATATCAATCAAAGCCATTGCGATTAACGCATCAACAAATGGATAGTTACCAATCTATTGGGTTTAATATCAACACTAGTAAAAATTTGACTATCTGGGATATTTCAGAACACCATAATGTCGTGCAAATACCTGGCAGCTTTTCAAATGAAACAGTAACTTTTAATGCCCAAAATAATGGAAAACACAGATCCTATCTTGCTTTTGACTTAAAGAATGTTCAGTTGAAACCAGAAATCATAGGTCGAGCAGACAATCAGAACCTACACGAAATCCAACGAGCAGATATGGTTATCCTCTATGCTGAAAAGTTTGCAGACCAAGCAGAAAGACTCGCAGCTCATCGAAGAATATATAATGAATTTGAAGTTGTCACAGTTAACATCAATCAAATTTGGGAAGAATACTCTGCTGGCAAACTTGATCCATCTGCCATTCGAAATTTCTTCAAGATGATCTACGAAAGAGATCCAGCCTTTAGATATGCCATATTGATGGGTGATGGGAGTTTTGATTATAAAAACATCAGAGAACTCTCGGATCCAGGTAATTATATACCAGTCTACGAGACCGTAGAGTCTCTCCATCCAATCTATGCCTACCCAACAGATGACTATTACGGTCTACTAGATGATGATGAAGGCTTAGAAACAGGTGACCTCTTAGCAGGTGATTTAGATATAGCACTTGGAAGATTTCCGGTCAATACTGTAGATGAAGCAGAGGCAATGGTTGATAAGATAATAGCATATGAAACATCGCCCAATCGATTTGGGCCATGGAGAACTGAAGTACTCTTTGCAGCAGATGATGGCAATGGCAAACTTCATGTTACAGATAGTAATGGTATCGCAAAAGAAGTAGAGGAAAAAGCTGCTTACCTTCATCAAAACAAAGTTTTTTTTGATTCTTACAAGCAAATAGTAACTCCGGGTGGCGAACGGTATCCAGAGGCTTCAGAAGCAATAGTGAGTGGTGTCAATAGAGGACAGCTAGTCACTTGCTACCTTGGTCATGGTGGACCAAAGGGCTGGGCTCAAGAAAGAGTGCTGCAAGTAGACGACATCCAAGGTTGGGACAATATTGATAAGATGACAGTAATGATTACAGCTACTTGCTCATTTGCTGGTTATGATGATCCAGGAATCGTAACAGCTGGTGAGCATGCAATCTTAAATCCAAATGGAGGCGTTGTTGCACTCTTAACCACAGTAAGGTCTGTATTTACAAGCAGTAATAGAGAACTCACAAGCCTGACTTGGAAAAACTTATTCGATAATATCATTTCAGATAGAACTCTTGGTGAAGCTCTCAATATGTCAAAAAATAGCATTACTTCGTCTTCAACATTGGAAAATTCACGAAAGTATATCATACTTGGTGATCCAGCAATGGAGTTAGCCAAGCCACAACACAATGTGATACCTTTAGCACTCAATGGAGTTGACCTCAATGACCCAGATGTTGACACTCTATTATCTGCTTTAGAAAGTGGAACTCTTTCAGGTATTGTCGCAAAAGGTCAAGAGCATATGACAGATTTTAATGGTGAGATCTTTGTCACTCTTTACGACAAGGAATCTTCAGTAAAAACACTAGTCAATGACTCTGAATCTAGTGAATTTACATTTAATTCAAGAACTACCCTTCTTTTCAAAGGTCGGACTGAAGTGATTAATGGTGAGTTCAGTATTGATTTTGTTCTCCCTAAGGATATCAAGTTTGATATTGGACATGGCATCTTCTACTTCTACGCTGTAGACTATGTGGCAGAGAAAGATGCTGCTGGTAGACACTCACACCAAATTGGAAGTTCGCTAGTAGATTCTTTCGATGACAATGCAGGTCCAACCATAGATTTATACATGAATGATACCTTCTTTGTTGATGGAGGAATTACCAATAGTGAGCCAATACTTCTGGCAAAACTTTCTGATGAAAATGGAATCAACTTAAGTAATACGAGTATTGGTCATGACCTAAAGGCAACAATAGATGAGGATGAAAATCAATCCTATATTGTCAAAGATTTCTATATTAGTGATATTGGAGATTATAGGAGTGGAGAAGTGAGATATCCTCTCAAAGACCTAGAGCTTGGTCTGCATACCTTAGAATTTATAGCTTGGGATATCCTGAATAATAGTAGTACGGCTAAACTCAACTTTGTTGTTTCTGACGGCAATTTAGAAACTTTGATCAATGTAATCAACTATCCTAACCCATCTACTACAGAGACCTTCTTCGCATTTGAACATCGAGGAACAGAGGGTGACCAAAAGATTACAATAAATATATTTGATGCTGCTGGAAAAAATGTAGAAAACTTACAATATATCAGACCAAGTAGTGGTTTTAGAGAGGTTGACTTAAAATGGTCATATGATGAGAGGGGTATCTTACCAGGAATCTACTTCTATAGAGTAGAATTATTAGACTTAGAAACGAATTCAACACAAACCAGCGACTTACAAAAATTACTCATTTCTAATTAAGAAAACTTAGTTACAATTTATTTCCAATTCCATGAAAATTCTTAAAATTACTATCATCGTACTTCTCTTTGGTGCATTTACACCAACAGTCTCTGCACAATTTGCATATGATCCTGTCAAAGGATGTAATATAGATGGATCGGGAGAATGTATACCGAATACTGTATTATCAGCAATGCCTTTCCTCAGAATCGTACCAGATGCGAGATCAGGAGCAATGGGTGATGCAGGGATAGCTATCTCACCTACAAGTGATGCGATGCACTTCAATGCGAGTAATCTTGTATTTAGTGAAAATGACTTTGGGCTCTCAATGACATTCACTCCTTGGTTGACAAACTTAGGTCTCAATGATGTCTACCTTGCCTACTTATCAGGATATAAGTCTATAGATGACCTATCAACTGTTGGAGCAAGTTTTAGGTTCTTTTCCTTAGGAGAAATCAACTTTACTGATAGAGAAGGTACTACAACTGGTACTGGAAGACCAAGAGAGTTAGAAGCGGCAGTTGCCTACTCACGTAAATTATCACCATCATTCTCAGCAGGTATTACTGCTAAATATATCTATAGTAACCTTGCAAGCGGTCAGCAAACTGAAGGTGGTAACACGATTAGTGCTGCAAATGCGTTTGCAACTGACATTAGTGTTACTTGGGATAAGGAATTAGATATCACTGCTTATGATAGTAACTTAAGAATAGGAGCCGTAATGAGTAACCTAGGATCCAAAGTCTCATATACAAGAAATCAAGTAAAAGATTTCTTACCTGGAAACCTAGGGATTGGAGCCGCTCTAGATTTAGAGTTTGATGATTATAACATGTTGACTGTAGCTCTCGATTTCAATAAGCTCCTTCTTCCTACACCAGTTGCTAGGAATATCTTAGAAAATGGAGTAATGATAGAAAATCCAGAATGGGATGAAGATGATAATGATATAGCTGATTATAGAGAGAACAGTCTCTTTCAAGGTGTATTTGGATCATTTGGTGATGCTCAAGGAGGATTTGGAGAAGAAATGTCAGAGGTTAATATCTCTGCAGCTGTTGAATACTGGTATGCAAGACAATTTGCAATCAGAGCTGGATACTTTTTTGAGCACCCACTTAAGGGTGACAGACAATTCCTCACAGTTGGTTTTGGACTTAAGTACAATGTCTATGGATTTAACCTTTCATACTTAGTACCTACTAACAACCAAAGAGGACCACTCGATAATACACTCAGATTTACACTTAATCTAGATATTGAGTAAGATCGAGTTTCGATATAAATAAAATTAAAAAGCCATCAAAGCACTATTGTTTTGATGGCTTTTTTTTTTAAAATAGTAAATGTTACAGTACCGTATTAAGGATAAGTTTTTCCAAATTCCGATAGCAGTCATTCTGCTTACTTTCCCAATATTTTTGAATTCACAAATACAAGTAAATTTTGGAACAGGACTGACTTATCATAGAATTGATGTTCAATATGTGACATTTTTGAATTCCAAGAACTACGATGTTACTCTTAGTGGTGAGTTGTCTTACAGTTTTAACAAAAGGTATTTAATATTCAGCGAGTATCGATATCTATCTATTGCTAAAGATATAGAGGTTAGAATGTTTACTGCTCCAATTGTGGGACTTGACTTTACTAATCATTTAGTCAGTTTAGGCGTAGGGTTGAAAGTTACAGACTGGTTGACATTCAAAACTGGGTATTTTAGACACTTTAAGTCCACATACAGTTATATTATTACGATTGATCCTGATGAATCACCGAGTAGTCCTTTTAGTGGTCAAGGCTCACAACTTTCTGTGGTCTATCAATCACCAATTCCATTATCAATTGAGTTAGTTGTGAACCTAATGCTAGTTAGTGGTGAAGAAGTTCGTGTAGAACATTTCAGCACTTATTCTCTTTTGGTAAAAGCACCATTAATTTGGCGAAAAGATAAGAATGAAAAAAACAAGGCTATTCGTTAAGATAAAATTCTTTGGTGTTATCTAAAGAGTCTTGATATAAATGATCCAGTTAAATTACTCGCCATCCAATCTTGAAGGATGTGACGATCTATAACACCAAGTATTTGTCCTTGACTATCGATGACTGCTACCATGCTGATCCCCTTCTCTTGCATCTGATTGAAGAGATCTATCAACTTGGTACTTCTGTTGACTCTTGTGACATTGGCATCATAAAGGTCGCCTGCAAGCTGCCTGACTTGAGGTTTATGCTTGACATAATCAGCTAAGTAGGGGTATGGGATATTACCAATTGGGTTGTCGTTCTCATCGAAGAGTAAGAAATTATTTTCTCCAGTCTGTTGATAGAGGCTGATTAACTGAGCATAGTCCATATCACCAGTCACTTTGGAATAATCTTTCTTCATGATACTCTGAGCATCTGTAGTTTCTAGTCTTCGCTTAAGAGAAATGTTTTGGTATTCTGCACCAGCAGAATAGAAGACAAAAACACCAATAAATGCAAGTAAAAAGTCGATACTGTAAACACCATACACAAACAAGCCAAACGATATAAACTTAGCAATATACATGGAGATACGTGTTGATCTCAACCTATCCATCTTCATACTGAGTAAAGCTCGCAATATCCTACCACCATCCATTGGTAAGGCTGGCATGAGGTTGAATGTAAAAAGTATCACATTCATCCAAAAGATGAGTAATACGATGCCTTGTGGATGATACAACTCTGTAACTGAAGTGATATCAGGAAGGAACTGTTGTTGAGTAATTAAAATTATACTGCCAACAAGAGCTGCAATAGTAAGATTGACTAGAGGTCCCGCGATTGCGATATAGAGCTCTTTCTTTGGTTCTTCTGGGATCTCTTCTAATCTAGCTATCCCGCCAATTGGACTGAGAATAATATCTCTGGTTTTGATTCCAAAATATCTGGCCATCAAGGCATGACCATACTCGTGAAGGACTACACAAATAAATAGGATACTTACATATAACAGGAGGTAAAGTATACCTATGGGTGACCCGTGCTTTTGATAGTCAAGAAAAACTAGTGTAAGAACTAATAAGCCAAATGACCAATGAAGCTTGACTGGAATACCAGCAAATCTCGCAACTGTATATGACTTTCCAAACACTTTGATTAAGTATATGAGTAGAGCTGTCCCTTCATAATGCTCCGTGCGATGACGAGTTTTTGAATCTCAGAAGTCCCTTCATAGATTTGAGTAATCTTAGCATCTCTCATGAGTCTCTCAACATGGTATTCTTTGACAAAGCCATAACCACCGTGTACTTGCACAGCTTCAACTGAATGCTTCATCGCTGCACTAGATGCAAATAACTTTGCTTGACAAGCCGCCATATCATAGTCTTCATGCCTATCTTTTAGCATTGCTGCTCTATGCACTAAGTGACGTGCTGCATCGATGTCTGTTGCCATTTCTGCCAACTTAAATGAGATCGCTTGGTGTTTTATTATTGGCTTACCAAATGCTTCACGTTCGTGTGCATACTTTACAGATAACTCATAGCCTCCCGCAGCAATACCTAGTGCTTGAGCTGCGATTCCTATCCTACCTCCAGAGAGAACTTTCATAGCGAACTTAAAACCGAATCCATCTTCCCCGATTAGATTCTCTTTTGGCACCTTGACATCATTGTAAAGTATCGTATGTGTATCTGATGATCTAATACCCAGCTTATCTTCTTTAGCACCTATTTTGACACCATCCCAATCAGCTTCTACAATGAAGGCATTGATTCCTCTGTGGCCTTTATCCTTATCTGTCTGTGCTATGACGAGGTGTATCTTGGAGGACCCACCATTAGTAATCCAATTCTTAGTTCCGTTGAGTATGAAGTGATCCCCTTTATCTATTGCAGTAGTCCTCTGGCTCGTCGCATCACTCCCTGCCTCTGGTTCACTGAGGCAAAATGCACCGATTGTTTCACCTGCAGCAATTTTAGGTAAGTATTTTTCTTTCTGAGCATCAGTTCCGAATGTCTCAAGACCCCAACAAACTAGTGAGTTATTGACTGACATTATTACTGAGCAAGAGTTATCAACCTTAGAGATCTCTTCCATTGCAATAACATACGAGAGTGTATCCATACCTCCTCCACCGTACTGCTCTGATACCATCATTCCTAAGAATCCAAGCTCACCCATCATCTTTATTTGATCTGTGGGATAGGACATATTTGAATCTCTCTCAATCACTCCTGGTAAAAGTTCGTTCTGAGCAAAATCGCGAGCAGCATCTCTAACAGCCAAATGTTCTTCTGTAAACTGAATCATAGTTAAAATTTATTTTATATGGTCTTGCCTATTGGTGTACAAAAATAAGTTTAAACTTCAAGAAACACTTACTTGAGACTTACAAAAAATGACATAGCGTCATTATTATTTTATCGCTCAATGCTTCCGCTTCTTCAATTACCTAAATTCTCAATTAATGAGAAAATATTTCAGATAATGAGTTTCATTCTTTATATTGAGAATACAAACTCGTATTTATACAAAACTGACTTTAGATGATCACATTACAAGATAAAGTTCTCAATTTCCTTAATGGCATCTATCCAAAAAAACAAGACTTAGTCACAGCTCTCATAGCTGATCTGAATATTGGTAAGAGCACAGTCTATAAGAAATTATCAGGACAAGTAGCGTTAAGCATTGAGGATTTAGAAATACTAGCACAGAAGTACAGCATTCCGATCAGTACATTTTTAGGTAGACCGAGTGATAACATATTTCACCTTGATGCAATAGAAAAGATTCCGCGTCACCCAGTCGAATACTTACAAAACATTTCTAATGTCTTCGGTAAATATGTCCAATACGATGATATTGAATTCATCTTTATTTCCAATGAGATTGCAATGTTTCACCTACTTCAATTCCCTGCGCTTATCACACTCAAACTCTACATCTGGGATGTCACGAATTGGAAGACAGAATATAGTGATGACAGAGCATTTAGTATTAGAATGTATAATGAAAGACTTAAAGAATTTGAAGAAGCCCGAGAAGGAATCATTGAAAGTTACCTTAAAATCCAAGGGATAGAAATCTGGAATATTAGATTCCTCGATACACTCATCGAGCAGATCAGATATGTCCTTGTCAATGGCTTACTCACTGATAAGTCAGAGATTAATATCCTTAAAGACCAACTCAGACAACTCTTTAACTACCTTGAGAGGAGTGCCAAAGAAGGACTTAAATATAGTGCCAAGAAAAATAAAGAATCGATTAAGAACGAGATTAGTATTTATAACAATCAAGTGATAGATAGTACTAATCTCATCTATGGGCAATCAGCCCATTTCTCATCTGTCTATATGATTATGGATAGTCCCAATTATATGAATTGCATCTCTCCTTCAGTTGCTAATCTTGTCAAGAAATGGCTTGACCAAGTGTTGATTCACTCGTTTAAGATTTCAAGAGAAGGAAAATCAGAAAGAATGCGATTCTTTAGAGAATTGAAGAGTAGGTTGAATTTTATGATCGGTGAGATTGATAAGATCAACATATAATTTTACCTCAGTGATCTGAGTACAATCTCTACTGTATAGTATCTCCTCTCAACCTCCTAAAATGCTTTCTTGCATCAATTGCGAATGTACTATTAGAGTAATCTATAAAGATTCTCTCATACAGTTCTTTGGCCTTTTCTGGGTTATCTAACTCATGCTCATACATTTCCGCTAGTTCATACAATGCATTGTCACATCTAATGTCCTCAGGAAAATCACTAATAATAGTATTGTAAGCCATGACTGCCTTCTGATACTTTTTTTGTAGTCGATAAGACTTCGCTTTCACATAGAGTATGTCATCCTTTAGACCATGTTCTGGCCATAAATATAAGATACTATCCAGTTTGTCAAATGATTCATTGTGTTTATTCTGAAAGGCGAGTAGTTCTGCTTCCGCATAGAGTTCCATTGGAACTGTGGTGGTATCTAACCCTAAATTGTCCATGATGAAGACTGACCGGTCTATTGCATCATTAGAAATGAGTTTTGACGTGGACGATTTCAAGATATCAAATTGTGCTTGAGACCACTCAAAATCACCAGTATAGTAAGAGAAAAGTGCATTGCGATATCTTGCTAACTCACCTACATATTCTTCTTTATGGGCTTTGTCTATTTGACTATACAAGAGTGTAGATTCCCAAATATCACCACTAATTAGATAATAGTCTGCGAGGTCCAATTTGATAAATGCTTTTTGCTCACTAGGCAATCCATTAATACCTCTCAATTGCTCTAAAAGTTGAATAGCAATATCTGTTTTATTCCTGTGTAGTGCTAAGAATTGTCCATATTCTACTATTATACTGGCAGTATTAGTGTTGACTCCAAACTGATCAACAAAACTTGAATACTCTCTCTCTAATGTATCCAAGTCAGAGTCAGTATAAACAAAGTCACCCATAATCATTGCTTGCTTACATTGCAAGATTGATTTATTAGCGTTGACATAGTATGTAGAATTGGGACCTTTGTCTTCTACGATATAACTATATGCCTTAATAGCAGCTATATAGTCTTCATCACCCTTGGCTAAGTTTCCAAGATTAAATACTCTAATCCCATTCTCATCCAATTTTCTATCAAGAGATCTGGCTTGTCGATAAGCACCTTCGTAATCTTGTTCTTGCACAAATGTCCATTGGAGAAGCTCTACATATCCAATTTGATCAGGATAGTTTTGGATATTGACATAGAGCTGTTTTTTTAATTCAGGATATTCCTCATCTCTCACATATCTATGCAGCGCATTTTTGATTGTGTTGTAATTGTTAGGATTGTAACGAATACCACTGAGGTAGTACCCGATCATCTTCTCTTGATCATCTTTACGTCTATAGAGGTCAGCTAAGTTCATCGCAAATACCTTATCATCACCCATGAGAGAGACTCCTTTTTGGTATGTCTCTTCTGCCAGGTCATACTTAGCACTTCTAACAAAAGCACTGCCGAGTCTCATTATCTTACTTACATCAGGACCTAATACCTCAATTCCTTTCAAGTATTGCTCCTTTGCTCGATCGGGCTCGTTCATTGCTTCAAGCATATCACCATACGAGACATAGAGTTCTGAATTATTTTTATTATTCTTGATAGCTGACTTAATCTCCTTTTCAGCTGTTTCACTGTCTTTGGCAGCAATTAGTGATTTGATATAACTATTAAAAAAGTAATTAGTGGTTCCCTTGTAACCATCACTGAGTTTCTTGTAAAGTGAAGCTGCCTTCTCATACTCTCCATCCTTATAGTACTGAGCCGCGAGTTGAGACTCTTGTGCAAATACCTCACCTCCGATCAATAAAATTAATGCCAGGAACCCAAATGTGAACACTCTCAAATTCGAAAAAATACTCTTCATCTTAAATTTTACTTTAATACCATAATTATAACAGTAAGACACTGGTTTTATGTTTCAATTAATGATAATAATTGTGTGTTAGTCTTTTTGTAGTTGTATCTAATCGGAAATCCTTCTTTTTTTGCCCAATCCTTACTTTGCCCACCCAAAACTTCTATACGGTTCCTTTCTTATGCTTTCACTGTCGTAAAAGAATTATCGCTGAAAGCAACATTAGTCAGTACTCTGAGGAGGTGAAGGAACTGCAAGCACCTGATTGCAGAGAGCAGAGCAGGTTCGAGTCCAGTCCGCACACAAAAAAAGGGCCGTCTCAGAGAGACAACCCTTTGTTGAGGTCGCGGACATGACTGAATGATTATGCTCCAGCATAAATTATTGATCGACAGTTCAATAATAATGAAGGAACTGCAAGCACCTGATTGCAGAGAGCAGAGCAGGTTCGAGTCCAAACCGCACACAAAAAAAGGGCCGTCTCAGAGAGACAACCCTTTGTTGAGGTCGCGGACATGACTGAATGGTTATGCTCCAGCATAAATTATTGATC
>Ga0114957_1001617_pt1 | contig 23934 bp, 22 predicted proteins | sample BantaG_FD_87175 | JGI IMG/M metagenome (GOLD analysis project Ga0114957, IMG submission 87175) | Marine algal microbial communities from Bantry Bay, Ireland - BantryBay_4 metaG | ecosystem: Host-associated > Algae > Red algae > Unclassified | place: Bantry Bay, Ireland | collected 2014-11-21 | reverse complement strand
GAATCGAAAAAGATCTTAAAAGTCTAGCCAGAGAAATCCGCTCAGCTGGAAGTTGATGAATCGATGTTCAAACCAAGTTTACCTAACGTTGATGGGACACAGATCTAACGGATTGAACGGATAGGGACGGATTTTTTTCGTAAGCCTTCATACCCTCATATGTAATTAAGAACAAAAGTTCAGAACGCAATAAAAGAAAAAAATCCGTGTAAATCCGTTCAATCCGTTCAATCCGTTCAATCCGTGTCCCATCCCATTAGAAGGCACCTAAAACTTAAACTTACGACAATACTCCTTAAAGAAAGGACCAAAACGACGCTCACCCTCCGCAGTATTTAAGATAGAGCCATAAAAGGAAGGTTCCGTAAAAATCCGGATGTCAGACAAAGAATTCTGAAACATCTTCAATCCTCTTTCTTTCATATTGGATTCAGCGGTTTCATTCGATTTACGCTGATTTCTTCGGTTGATAAAGCCCCAGTACTTCAAATCTTCGCCCATATCTTGTTTCTCATTAGCTGCTTCTTCCAAGATGCTGACGAAATCCATAGATGAAAGTACATCTACCTCAGATCCAATAACCGGAATCAGTATGCCTTCACAGTTGTAGAGCAACATAATAGTAGCGCTGTCTTTTCTCGCATCCGTCATTCGCGGTACATCAATAAAAATTACATCGTAATCTTCTCCAAACCTTTTGATAAAACTTTGTACTTTTCGAGGTGTGATTTCTTCTACCTCAATTAGAGGTTCATCGTCATTTGCCAATTTTTCAAAATCATAAAGCTCTGTTATACTTCCCTGGCTATCACAGTCCAGTATCAGGACTTTCTTCTTCTTCTGTGTTGCCAAAGCCATCGCTACGTGAATCGTGATAATCGATTTTCCCACTCCGCCTTTTGAATTGGCAATACTTACAATTCTTGGTTTTTTACTCATATCTATTTTAATGATTATTTATAGACACCCGATAAATTTTTATCAAAATTTATACCGGCTGCCTCATGGAATTTCAGAGCGCAATTTTACTGCTTTTTGTAAAAAAAAGGAACAACATTAACATTTATTCTATAAACTATTTTTTCATTTTATATAGTGATTTTTTGCTATATTTGAGTGATTATCGGAGAAATCTCAGCATAGCTGAATTATGGCTATAAAAATTATGTATGAAAGTTGTCAAAATAATTGTCTTAGAACCTTAAAAATGATAAGTTTATAAGCTTATTCTATTGGTTAAAGGCTCATTTTGACCTCTGGGACAATACATTATGAAACAAACATCGTTCTTTGACAAATTCCGTGACCTATGTTAAAATGAAAGCAAAAGTGACCAAAGGAAACGTTGATTTTATTTTATCATTGGGTTCTATCACGGAATTTGTCAAAGAACCACAAACATATTGAACACTACAAGAAATGGCCGAAAGTTATAAACATCCGGATTCCAGTAAATTTAAGTTCCGAGAGCTTAAAGTTTATGCTTCTACCGAATGGCTTGCCGATAATAAAAAGAAATATCGTCAGGTCTTTGATAGATTTGAAACTACCTACGTCTACGCCGAATTATCTTTTTACAATAAATTGTACGATGAAGAGGATTGGGAAATTACCGTAGAACTAAAATGTTATTCCCTTAAAAAAGGCAGAAAAGAAGTTTGTGTACTCTCTTTCGATCGCAGAAAAGTGAGTAAATATGATAATGTTGTATACGTTCGTGAAGGTTGGGGTAATAAGAGTGAAGGCCAGTTTTGGAAAAAAGGTACTTACTACTGGGAGGCCTGGGTAGAGGGAGAGAAAGTGGCCACTAAATACTTTTACGTAGAGGATGCTGGTAAACTGGAACCAAGTACTCAAAATTCCTATCTGGAAATCCAGTCACTTCGCTTGTATGAAGGTCCTTATGATGATGTAGCAGAAGACGACCGCAACTACTTCAGAAAGTTTAGCAGCGAAGAAACCCGTTATATTTACGTAGAGATGGTCTTGAGGAATTTGCACCCAACCAAGAGTTGGCAATGCGAGCTATTCACTAAGTTCTATAATTTTGCCCGTGAGCTAAAAGGACAAGTCGTTCGTTTACAAAGGGTCGAAAAAAAGGATGAGTTTATAAAAATTACCGCAGGTTGGGGATCCAATGTAAAAGGCTCCTGGCGTAAAGACAATTATACCGCTGAGATTATTTTCATGGATCGGCTATTGGCTGTAGTGCCGTTTGAAGTTGGGGAAGATTTTGAAGATGGAATTAGTGGAGTTATCCTTCCGGACCGTCATACACCTATTATTCTGACTCCTGAAACAGATGCGAACAGCACCTTCGAGGATGTGATGGGTAAAATGGATAATCTGATCGGGTTGACCGAAATAAAAGAGAAAGTCAGAGATCATGCTTCTTATATTCAGTTCCTTCAACTGAGAAAGGAAAAAGGTTTTGAAGAAAAAGAAGAAATCAATGTGCACTCTGTGTTTATAGGTAATCCCGGAACTGGTAAAACGACTGTTGCGGGTATGATGGGGAAACTGTACAAGAAGATGGGATTGCTGAGCAAAGGGCATGTCCATGAAGTAGATCGTGTTGATTTGGTGGGGGAGTACATCGGACAAACAGCACCTAAAGTAAAAGAAGCCATCGAGAAAGCACGCGGAGGTGTTTTGTTTATTGACGAAGCTTACTCACTGGCGAGGTCTAATGATGATAGCAAAGACTTTGGTCGCGAGGTGATCGAAATATTGGTAAAGGAAATGTCTAACGGAATTGGAGACATGGCCGTTATCGTAGCGGGTTACCCTAAAGAGATGTTGCACTTCCTGCAGTCCAATCCTGGATTGAGATCCCGATTTAAATTGCACTTTGAATTTGCAGACTATCTGCCACAAGAGTTGATACAAATTGCAGATTACGCTTGTAGCGAAAAGAAAGTGGAACTCACGTTGGAATCAAGACACAAAATAAACGAAATTATTACAGCAGCTTATCGCGAACGCGACCGTTCTTTCGGTAATGCCCGCTTTGTATATGATTTGATAGAAAAAGCAAAGATCAACCTGGGTCTTCGCGTTATGTCTGACGAGACTCCAAGAGCATTAAGCAAAGAGCAGATTTCTATTGTTGAATTTGAAGACGTTTCTCGTATTCAAATCAAACCTAAAAAAGAACTACCAAACATTCCAATTGATCACGACCTGCTAAGAGATTCAATGAAAGAATTGAATGACTTGATCGGAATGACAAAAATAAAAGAGCAGATTGCTGACTTAGTCAACCTGGTGAAATACTATCGGGAAACCGAAAAGAACGTGCTCAATACTTTCTTTCTTCATACCGTCTTTTTTGGTAATCCGGGAACTGGTAAAACGACTGTTGCGCGAATCCTGACCAAAATCTATAAAGCACTTGGAGTACTCGAAAGAGGCCACATGGTGGAAACAGATCGTCAGGGACTGGTCGCTGGTTTTGTCGGACAAACTGCGATCAAAACAGCTGAAAAAATTGAGGAAGCGCTGGGAGGCGTTCTGTTCATTGATGAAGCATACGCACTCACGATGCAAACCTCAGGAGGCGCACACGGCGACTTCGGAAACGAAGCTATCCAAACTCTTCTCAAACGAATGGAAGATTTGAGAGGCCAGTTTTTTGTCTTCGCTGCGGGATATCCGGATAACATGGAGAAATTCTTAAAAACCAATCCGGGGTTAAATTCTCGTTTTGATAAAGTGCTTAAATTTGAAGATTACAGTCCATCCGAATTGCTGCAAATTGCAAAAATGATGCTGGATGAACACGAAGTGGTGATGACGGAAGAGGCAGAAGTACACCTGAAAAAGTATCTCACGTTCATTCACAAGTTTAGAGATAAATACTTTGGAAATGCCCGAACCATCCGAAAGATTATGATTGAGGCATTAAAGAACATGAACCTGCGATTGGCCGCTGTTCGGCTGGAAGAACGTGATCCGGCGATGGTCAATGTTTTGACATTTAAAGATGTAGAGCCATTCAAATTGGATAAGAGTGGGTTCTTGTTTAATAAAAAGACGATCGGTTTTAAGAAAGGTAATCATACTTCTATTTAAAAGTATTTGTGGCTAACTATTGTAATAACAATTAAATTAAACTACATTTGCACCATAAGTAGTTTGACGGAATTATTTAGATTTTTCCTTTTGATGATTTTGAATAATTCCCACACTAATTCCCTATCGGTCAATCGTTTAGGAAATTATTACAAAATCGGAAAAATAAAAATGATTTGGTTCCGTCACTTAAGTAGTTTGACCAAATTATTTAGATATAATCTGGATGATCTTTTGATCTCATACTTCTTCAAAAATACTCGCCGTAGCTATGGCTGCGTTTTTTGAATCGGCTGAACTAAAAATATCTATCAAACTTACTCCAAACCATTAAGTCATACTACTTACAAAAAGAATAAAATGAATGTAATACAATTCCATCAGCATCATTTTCATATTTGCTTTCAGGCGAACAGGAGATGATATATATAATTAAAAATATTTCAAAACCCGTCTGAGTTAATCAGATGGGTTTTCTTATTTTAGATCCTACCTATTGATTTACTCAGATTTATTAAACAATAAAATGAGTAAATTAAAAATTGCCATTCAAAAAAGTGGTCGCCTGCACGAAGATTCCATTCAGCTATTAAAAGCCTGTGGCATCTCCGTGGAGAATGGAATAGATCAACTAAAAGTGATTGTTCCAAATTTTCCCTTAGAGATACTTTACTTAAGGAATTCGGATATTCCTCAATACCTGGAAGACGGTGTGGTTGATGTCGCCATTGTTGGTGAGAATCTCCTAATCGAAAAAGAGAAGGAAGTGGAGGTGGTTGAGAAATTGGGGTTCTCTAAATGCAAGGTTTCTCTAGCTATTCCAAAAGAAGAAATCAACGAACAACTCAGCTATTTTGAAGGTAAAAAAATAGCGACTTCCTATCCCAATACCTTAAGTCAGTTTTTAAGTATAAACAAAATAAAAGCTGAAGTTCACACTATATCTGGTTCTGTAGAAATTGCACCGAACATTGGTTTGGCGGATGGTGTGTGTGATATTGTAAGTTCAGGAAACACATTGTTTAAAAATGGCTTAAAAGAAACGCAGGTAATTCTAAGGTCTGAAGCCGTATTGGCAAAGTCAACTTTGCTTAGTAAAGAAAAAGAAGCCATTCTGTCGCGCTTGTTGTTTAGAATTAAAGCAGTAACCAAGGCAAAAAATACCAAGTATATTTTGATGAATGTGCCCAATGATAAAATTGCTGAAGTTTCAAAAATATTGCCGGTATTAAAAAGCCCAACTATACTTCCCTTGGCCGAAGAAGGGTGGAGTTCCCTGCATTCCGTAATAGAAGAAAATAAATTTTGGGATGTAATTGATGCACTAAAAAAGAAAGGGGCTGAAGGTATTCTAATTGTTCCTATCGATAAAATGGTATTGTAATGAAACTATATAAAAATCCAGATAAAAAAGATTGGTCTGATTTAGTCACACGACCGACTCTTCAGAAAAAAGAATTGAACGAAGTTGTTCAGTCTATTATACGTGAGGTGAAATTAACAGGAGATGATGCCCTTTTAAAATTTACTCAAATGTTCGACAGCATTTCTCTCGATGAACTGATCGTTTCTGAAAAAGAAATTAATGAAGCTATATCAGCAATTCCTGATGAACTAAAAGAGGCGATTGGTATAGCAAAACAAAACATCAAAATGTTTCACCAATCACAAATAGAAGTGGAGAAAGTGGTTGAAACTTCGCCCGGCGTCAATTGCTGGAGAAAGTCGGTCGCTATTGAGAACGTGGGCTTGTATATTCCCGGAGGTTCTGCGCCACTTTTTTCTACGATTTTAATGTTAGGCATTCCTGCAAAAATAGCCGGTTGTAAAGAAATAGTATTGTGTACGCCACCCAATAAAAATGGAGCTGTAAATCCGGCGATCTTGTATACTGCTAATTTAATAGGAATAAAAAAAGTTTACAAAGTTGGTGGTGCTCAAGCTATTGCTGCCTTGGCATATGGAACTGCAAGTATCGGAAAAGTAAATAAAATTTTTGGTCCGGGAAATCAATATGTTACTAAAGCAAAAGAGCTGGTGCAACAAGATGGAGTGGCCATCGATATGCCTGCTGGTCCAAGTGAAGTTTTAGTAATTGCCGACGCAACAAGTAATCCCGATTTTGTTGCAGCAGATTTATTGTCGCAAGCGGAACATGGTGCTGATAGTCAGGTGATTCTACTTTCTGATAACGAGGCAATGATAAACGATGCTTTACTGGAATTGGAAATACAATTAAAAGATTTACCTCGAAAGGAAATTGCTAAAAAAGCATTGGAAAATAGTAAATTCATTTTATTTAATTCTGTTGAAGATTGTATTGCTTTTAGCAACGAGTATGCTCCCGAACATTTAATTTTTGCTACGGAAAGTGCGGAAAATTATTTAGATCTGATTGTCAATGCAGGCTCTGTGTTTATTGGAAAATACAGCTGTGAAAGCGCTGGAGATTATGCAAGTGGAACCAATCATACCCTGCCGACAAATGGCTTTGCTAAAAGTTATAGTGGCGTATCTGTGGACAGCTTTATAAAGAAAATAACTTTTCAGAAACTGACCAAAGAAGGCATCCAAGGTATTGGAAATGCTATTGAATTGATGGCGGAGGCAGAAGGCTTATTTGCGCATAAGAATGCAGTTAGCTTACGGTTGAATTCTTTGTAGTTTGAACATACTCGCTAAAGGATGAGACACGGATTGAACGGATTAACACGAATTTCCCCCTATTGTAGAAGGATTGCGAACGTAGAAAAAATCCGTACTTACCCGTTCGATCCATGTCCCATCAAAAACAATCGCTTTAGCTATCCTAACAAAAGAAACATACAAAGCAGTTGTTTAAAGTTATTTAGGCCGCGTCCCTTAGGCGATAACTTCAAACAGCTTCAAAATTAAAAAAAGAACCAATGTATAATTTAAAAAAAATAGTAAGACCAAATATCCTGGCGCTTCAAGCATACTCCAGCGCCAGAGATGAATTTACCGGTGATGACGCCACCTTTTTGGATGCCAACGAAAACCCTTTTGGAGAACTGAACAGATATCCGGATCCCTATCAAAAGGAACTAAAAAGGAAGTTGTCAAAATTAAAATCAGTACCAACTGAAAATATATTTGTGGGCAACGGTAGTGATGAAGTTATTGATTTGACTTTTAGAATATTTTGTGAGCCAGGTATAGATAAAGCCTTGACCTTTTCTCCAACATATGGTATGTATGATGTTTCGGCGAACATCAATAATATCGAATTGCAGAAAATCTCTTTAGATAATAACTTTCAAATCGACACGAATGAATTGCAGGTTTATTTGAATGATGCGCAATTGAAATTGATTTTTATTTGTTCTCCAAATAATCCAAGCGGAAATTTAATAGCAGCAAAAGCTATTCAATTCGTTTTAGAAAACTTTAAAGGCATCGTTTTTATTGATGAAGCATATATTGATTTTAGTGAAACGGAATCCTGGGCTAAAGCATTAAAAAGATATCCCAATTTAATCGTCAGTCAAACTTTTAGCAAAGCCTACGGATTAGCTGCGGCCAGAGTTGGAACTGCTTACGCAAACCAGGAAATAATCAACTTGTTTAATAAAGTTAAACCGCCTTATAATGTGAGTCAGCTAAGTCAGGCAGCGGCGATGAAAGCATTGGATGATACGACGATTTTTGAGAGCCAGAAACAAATCATTTTAAGTGAAAAAAAGCAACTGATTAAATCTTTGGAAAAGTTAAGCGTAATAAAAAAGATATATCCTTCCGATGCCAATTTTGTGTTAGTAGAAGTGGCGGATGCAAATAAAATATACGCTGACTTGGTGCAGCAAAAAGTAGTAACCAGAAACAGAAGTCGTTTGATTGAAAACTGTATTAGAATTACCGTTGGAAGTCCTGCTGAAAATAAATTGCTGGTTGAAGTATTGAAAAATAGTAGTAACTGTTTAATTGGGCGTAAATTGGATCGAAGACTGAAGCGGGAAGACCGAAGTTTCCCGCAAACGTAATTCCACATCTGCTTTGCGATAGAGGGAAACTTCGGTCTGAAAGCATTTACAATTGAGTAATTAAAAAAATCAGGTAACTGTTCAGTGACTCTATTGATGCGTTCGGGTTGGATGTTACAGGCTTAAAGTCATTTAATTCAGGCGTTCATAAAAGCCAGCTGAATAGTTAAAAAAAATTAGAACAATGAAAAAAGTATTATTCATAGACAGAGATGGAACCTTGGTTGTTGAACCTCCGGGGGACTGCCAATTGGACAGTTTAGAAAAATTAGAATTTTATCCAAGCGTATTTCAAGGCTTGTCAAAAATTGCAAAAGAGTTAGATTATGAGTTGGTGATGGTAACCAATCAGGATGGTTTAGGAACCGATTCTTTCCCGGAAGAGACTTTTTGGCCGGCTCACAATAAAATGATTCAAGCTTTTAAAAATGAAGGTATCATCTTTTCAGAAATTTTAATTGACAAAAGTTTTCCTTCAGAAAATGCAGTTACCCGAAAGCCAGGAACGGGACTGCTAAGCCAATACATGTATGGCGATTATGACTTGGCAAATTCCTTTGTCATTGGCGATAGAGCGACTGACATTGAGTTGGCTAAAAACCTAAAAAGTAAAAGTATTTTTATTGGGGCAGATAATAAAAATGCCAATTTAAATGCCACTAGTTGGGAGGAGATTTATTCATTCCTGAAAGAAATGCCTCGAAAGGGAACAGTCCGCAGAACAACAAATGAAACCAATATCATTATAGAAGTAAATTTAGATGGATCTGGTCAAAGTACAATTGCCACCGGGATTGGTTTCTTTGATCATATGCTCGAACAAGTTGCTAAACACGGGAATATGGATTTGAATATTTCTGTGATAGGCGATTTGGATATTGATGAGCATCATACCATCGAAGATGTTGCCCTGGCTTTAGGAGAAGCCTTTTTGAAAGCTTTAGGTGCTAAAAAAGCCATTGAACGATATGGTTTTTTATTGCCAATGGATGATTGCCTGGCTCAGGTCGCCATAGATTTTGGTGGGCGTCCCTGGTTGGTTTGGGAAACGGAATTTAAAAGAGAAATGATTGGTGAAATGCCTACAGAAATGTTCTTCCACTTTTTTAAATCCTTTAGTGATACCGCAAAATGCAATCTGAATATCAAAGCAGAAGGAGAGAATGAACACCACAAAATTGAAGCGATTTTTAAAGCTTTTGCAAAAGCAATAAAAATGGCTAAGTCAAAAACTGAAATCTATCAAATCCCAAGCACCAAAGGAAGCTTATGATCGCTATAATAAAATACAACGCAGGCAACACCTGTTCCGTGAAAAATGCCCTTACGAAATTAGGCTATGATTGTATCATTACTGATAGACCCGATGACATATTAAAGGCTGAAAAAGTTATTTTTCCCGGTGTAGGTGAAGCGGCGTCGGCGATGAAACACTTAAAAGAGAAAGGGCTGGATAAAATAATTTCATCATTGACACAACCTTTACTAGGTATTTGTTTAGGCCAACAATTGATGTGTAAGTACAGTGAAGAAGGAAACACCATTTGTCTTGGGATTTTTGACGCAAAGGTGAAATTGTTCCCATCCCAAAATATTGTACCTCACATGGGATGGAATAATTTTACGAAAGTAAAAGGCGCTTTGATGAATAATATTAACATCCATGACGATGTCTATTTTGTGCATAGCTATTATGTAGAATTAAATAAATACACGATTGCCGTTTGTGATTATATACTGCCATTTACTGCGGTCATGCAAAAAGATAATTTTTACACAACTCAGTTTCACCCGGAAAAATCTGCTGGAATTGGGGAGCAAATATTACTAAACTTTTTAAGATTATGAAAATCATACCAGCCCTAGATATCATAGATGGGAAATGTGTTCGATTAACTAAAGGTGATTACAACACCAAAAAAATATACAATGAAAATCCATTGGAAGTAGCCAAAGCCTTTGAAGATAGTGGCATTGAATTTTTGCACGTCGTAGATTTGGATGGAGCGATGGCACAAAAGATTATCAATTACAAAGTGTTAGAAAAAATCACTTCCAATACGCACCTCAAAATAGACTTTGGTGGAGGATTGAAATCCAATGCTGATTTGAAAATTGCGTTTGAATGTGGTGCCAATCAAATCACAGGAGGAAGTGTAGCGGTTAAAAATCCTGACTTGTTTTTAGAATGGTTGGCCATCTATGGCCCAGATAAAATCATTTTAGGAGCTGATTGTAAGGAACGACAAATTGCAACGAACGCTTGGTTAGAGACATCCGAAGTGGATGTAGTTGATTTTATTAGCGCTTACAATAATAAAGGAATCAGCTATGTGATTTGTACTGATGTGGCTAAAGACGGAATGCTGGAAGGTCCTTCCAATCAGCTGTATAAAGAAGTTTTGGCAGTCACATCAATTAACTTAATTGCAAGTGGTGGAGTTACCTCGATCAAGGATTTAGAAAACTTAAAAAATCTTGGTTGTGCAGGCGCTATCGTTGGAAAAGCAATTTATGAAGGACGAATTTCATTAAAAGAATTGAGGGCATTTTGATGGGCTAAGTAATTAGCTAATGGCTTTCCCTTTAACGCGTTTTGCTTCGCAATTAAGAGAAGCCAACAGCCAATAGCTATTCCAAAACTATAAAACACATGAAAAAAATATGTTAAAAAAAAGAATAATACCCTGCCTCGATATTAAAAATGGACGAACCGTTAAAGGAGTCAATTTTTTAGCTATCAAAGATGCTGGAGACCCAATCTTATTAGCGAAAAAATACGTGGAAGAAGGGGCTGATGAATTAGTCTTTCTGGACATTACTGCTACCATTGAAAAACGCGAAACGATCCTTCAACTAGTCAGAAGAGTGGCCGCTGAAATAAACATTCCTTTTACCGTAGGTGGTGGAATTAATAGTTTGGAAGATGTCTCCAGGCTAATTAATGCAGGAGCCGATAAAGTCAGCATTAATTCTGCAGCAGTTAAAAATCCAACTTTAATTACCAAAATTTCAAAAGAATTTGGCAGCCAATGTGTAGTCGTTGCCATTGATACAAAACTTGAAGGAAATGAATGGACGGTGTTTGTAAATGGAGGTCAAATACCTACGCAACTAAGGACAGTAAATTGGGCGAAGGAACTGGAGGAGTTAGGAGCCGGTGAAATTTTATTAACCTCTATGAACAATGATGGCACCAAAGAAGGATTCGCCATAGACATTACAAGCCAGGTAAGTACGGCTATTAATATTCCGGTAATTGCATCTGGCGGAGCAGGGAGAAAAGAAGATTTTAAAGAGGTGTTTGAAAAAACATCTGCCACAGGAGGCTTGGCAGCAAGTATTTTTCACTTTGGTGAAATATCAATACCGACATTAAAACAATATTTAAAAAAACAAAAAATAGCAATAAGATGAACATAGATTTCGAAAAGGGAAATGGTTTAATCCCAATAATTATTCAAAACAATAATACGCTGCAAGTACTAATGTTGGGCTACATGAATCAGGAAGCTTACCTTAAAACTAAAACAGAAAACAGGGTCACTTTTTTTAGCAGAAGCAAAAATAGATTGTGGACGAAAGGCGAAGAAAGTGGGAATTTTCTACTTGTCAAAAAAATGCAATTCGATTGTGATATTGACACACTGCTGATTAAGGTGGAACCCACAGGTCCGACTTGCCACAAAGGAACTACCTCTTGTTTCGCTGAAGAAACGCCAAAAGGGTTTTTATATGAACTGGAGCAAACGATCGGGAAGAAAATTGACCAGAATGAAGCGGATTCTTACACCAATCAACTATTTAAAAGGGGAATTAATAAAGTAGTCCAAAAAGTGGGAGAGGAAGCTGTAGAATTAGTTATCGAGGCTAAAGATGATAATATTGAACTATTTATAAATGAAGCTGCCGATTTGATGTATCACTATCTTATTTTATTAAAAGCTAAGGGAGTGGCCTTAATTGACATAGAGCAGGTTCTAAAAGGAAGGGTAAAAGAAAATAACTAGCTGTTAAAGGCCTTGAAAAGATGAATCGTGATAAATCCCCCAAAACATTAACATATCTACCATCACCTTGGCAAGATATTTGTTTTTAATTCTATAAGTGTTTTCCCCCACATCACTATCATTTAATTTTTCCCATTAGAATATATCACTGTGCCAGCAAGAGACGTCTCTATTGGCAACCAGATTGCTATTGTCCGGTCCTAACCAGCCAGACAAGATCAACCTGTTTATTAAGATTTTGTAACTGTTCAGTTACTTTACTATTAGCTGTTGGCTTTTAGCTGTTAGCTTCCCTCAATCGCGAGTAAATCGCGTTATAAGGAAGCTAACAGCCAACAGCTAAAAGCCAACAGCTGAATAGTTACAAGATTTTCAAAAATCGAAAGGGTTTTCTGAGTGCAATTGTCATCAGTTAAGTACTCGGTTGTTGAAGATCTGTGTGGAATTTATTGAATGAGGTTGATGGTTCAATCTCGATGAATCCCCCAAAACTATAACAATCATGAAGAGCATAACACTAAATTTATTAAACCTTGATCTGTGGAAAAACATGGATCAGTCGGGCAAAAACAAGTTGCTTGCCATTGCCATGGTAAGCCCTTTGATCTTTTTCTTTATTCTCCTGGACTGGGATATCAGTATCCTGATATTTATACTCTTAAGTTTTGCCGCAGCAATGACCGGTTTTATTTTTGCCAAAACGAAGTACGGGAAATCGCTGATATCAAAAGATGAGGAAATGTATTTTAAAATGATCGCAGATACTTCTGACGATATCGTTTTTATTCATCGGGTGAGAGATAAGACGAATGTTTACATCACACCATCTGTTGAAAATGTTTTGGGATATGCACCTAGCAGGGTCGTCAATCGGCAAAGCGCATTTCTAGTACATCCTGAAGACCGCAAAAAAATGACCAAGCTCATTGCATTCAAATCTTTGCGTCAGGAAACCGTTTTGAAAACCAAGCTCAGAATTCAGGAAAAAGGTAAAGAATACAGATGGATGGAACTGCAGGTTTCACCAATTGCAACGGACGATGGTGAAATTGAATATGCAGTACTGAAATTCAAAGATGTCAGTTCTCAAAAAGAAATGGAAAAAGTGTCCAGAATGTTTGCTGAAGAGCTGATGCGCAAAGAACCCAATTTACAAGCGGAGAATCAGGTCTCAGAACAATTAGTGAGCTTGATGACTTCGCACGAACTCAAAGAACCGCTTCGGACGATAACGAGTTACATTCAGTTTATTGAACAAAAGTACAGCGACGATCTGGATAAAGAAGGGCAGGAGTGTTTGCACTTCGTACACGATGCTGCGACAAGAATGCAACATATGATTGGCGATATTACCGACTTTTTCAAAATGGGTGGCGACCAAATGGTTTTGAAAAGGGTAGATACCCAAAAGATGATGGCCGGCGTCATTCGCATGCTTGGCACTAAAATAAAAGATAAAAATGCTTCTGTGATTGTTGGGATGCTACCAACGGTGATTGCCGATCCCCGACAACTTCAACATCTTTTTCAAAATCTGTTGGACAACGCACTGAAATACAGCAGAGGTAAAACAGAAATATGGGTTGCCTGTAAAAAGAAAACAAGTCATTGGGAATTTGAAATTCGTGATAATGGTATCGGAATTTCTAAAGACTATCAGGATACGGTATTCAAAATATTCCGAAGATTACATACCGTAGATCAATATAATGGAACCGGAGTGGGTTTGACCATTTGCCAAAAGGTAATTGATAATCACAACGGAAACCTGTGGCTAAAGTCAGATGGTCCGAATAAAGGCACAAGTTTTTTCTTTACGATTCCTTTTGAACCTGCTATGAACGGTTTTATAGGGAGAAAACAGTAGACAAGTAGGCATCTAGGAAAAAAATCCCGCCGACCAGGGCTTCCACTTATGCGGAATCAAAGTATGCGCTTCAGTGGCAGCCGTTTTTTTCTTAAAGAAAAGAAGACCAAACTGATAGAGGTCAATGCTATGTGAAACCTGTTCATGTTGACGAATTTCGTTCCAGGCTTCGGTCATACCTTCAGACCAATAGATGTCGTCAAAAATAAAAATAGTTTCTTCGCTTGCTTTGGGGAGACAAAGCTGGAAGTAATCAACAGTTGGTTGTTTTTGGTGATTGCCATCAAAAAATACGAGGTCAAGTTGAGGGAGCTGGTTGATGGTTGCTTGCAAGGTGTGTTCGAACTGCCCCAATACCAGTTCAATGTTGTTAAGTTCCAGCTTCTGGAAATTTCGTTTAGCAATAGCGGCAACATGTGGATTTCCTTCTAAGGTATAAACTTTGGAAGAAGTGGGGCGAGCAGACGCGAGATAGGTCGTGGCCAAACCAAGAGAAGTTCCCAACTCAACTATCGTTGTCGATTTGTAGTGGCTCACCGTTTTGAATAACAATTCACAAAACGGTTTGCTGGTCAGTGCAGAATCGGCAATATCTTTCAACGGTTTTTCAGCTTTATTTCCCGTAAGGGAACCCGCTCCAAAGTCAGTAATCTGCACCTTACTACTATCCGCCAGCATTTGCTTTCTAAGCCGCTCTATCTTCTCAAAGATGTAATATTGGCGCTCATCCTCAAATAGATTTTCCACAAAGTCAAACACCAAAGGAGAATGCACCTGATACCTTGTTTTGGATCGGAGATAGTAGCTGATAACAGACTTGAACTGGTGAATGCGTGACAAATTATTTTTTGGCAAAATTAAGAGGTTTTTTGGCTTCTCAAAATTGTTTGAGCCTTTTTGCCGATCTTTAGTTACGAATGTGTGGCCCCTTCGTCTTATTAGCTGTGAGATCGCCTCGCTGCCAGCCGCGGCGTTCTGACAACGCAGTGGTCACTAAAGAGCAATTTTTAACTAACAGCATCGTTATCCAATAAATTATACGAACACACCAATCTATGATCCATATGAAACGAGCCACCATTTTCTACTTGCTTTTTGTCTTTGCAACAACTTTGACAGCTCAGTCATACCGAACCTCCGCAGGATTGAGGTTTAATTCAGATAAGGCGCTTGGTATTACTATTCAGCAAAAATTGTATGACAATTACACCTTGGAAGGAATGTTACTCAGCAATACTAATAATGGAAGCATATCTACTGCGCTTTTGTTGGAGCAACACCAAAAGTTCCTTTTCAAGAATTTTAATATTTACTTTGGAGTGGGTTTGCACAAAACCTGGTTGGATAAAGATGAAATAAAGGAGGATGAAAAAGGTGGTTCAGGACCTGCGGGCATCGTCGGAATAGAAGCTTCCTTGGGCCGATTTAATATCTCCTGGGATGTACAGCCAAATGCAAATGTTTGGGGGGGTGATCGATTCTTTGATATGAATTCTGGTTTTTCGATCCGCTACATTATTGTGAAAAAAAAGAAGAAGAAGATTAATTGGAAATTTTGGGAAAAATGGGGAGGAAAGAAAAAGAAGAAAGAGGATAGGAAATGGTGGCAGCGGAAGGATTGAATTTTTGATTTTGATTCGAAACACCCTTGACTCAAGATTCCCTAAGTTACTTACCATCCACCAAATAAAGATCAACCGGCAGCTCAACATCCCGCTTATCCCTCAACCTCAAACCAAGCCCGATCCCAACAGAAGTATCCCAATCTGGCAACACTTTAAAATCAGGACGCACCTGCAACGTCAAATCGTCATTGACATTAAAGTTCATCAGATGCGCATCAACATAGGCATCCACTCCAGTCAAAATATAAGCAAACGCCACACCTATATAAGACAACTCTTTCCATTTGCGGTGTTGATTTCTCAAACTTCGGATAGAATTTTCATCCAGTGATTCCCGAACGACGACCTTGTCAGCAGTGACTTGCGTAAACTCGTCTATGGTACAAGGGTCTCCGTCTAGTCGGTCTTCCAACGCTTTTTGAAAGCGCCTTTGCTGACCGGTGTTGAAAATAACGCCATAAACCAATCCACCAACTGCCCCATAAACAATCGGCAGTTTCCAGTATTTTTTATTGTAGATTTGACCTGTCCCGGGGAAGACAGCGGTGAGTAAAACAGCTTTTTTAGGATTGGGATAATCTTTCTTAAAATTGAAAAGATCCTTAATGCCGTCTCTGACCTTGCGCTTCTTTTTCTTCTTACCAGCCAGCATGCCGTTTAACTTTAGACTATCCGGAAGGTTTAAAGTGTCTGGTAAGGTCACTTGACTTAAACTATCAGACTTGCTGTTTAAGCGAAGTGGATTTTGAGCCGTCAGAAGTTGACAACTAAACAGGATGAATAGGAAATAAATTACGCGCATTATAAATATAAGAACGGCCTTTCGGCCATCTTGTTTTACAAAGACTCATTTTCGAGTATATCTAACAATCGATTTAAATCCTTGTCATTTCCAAAGTTGATCACAATTTGACCTTTACCAGAAGATTTACGCTTCAACTGAACCTTTGCTTCCAGTAAATTGCAGAGGGCATCTTCAACTCGTCTGTATTCGTCGGGAAGTTGTCCGGCAGCTTTAGATCCTGCAGCTTTACGTGGCGTGGTGTAGCTCTTACACAATTCCTCAGTAGCTCTTACGGATAGTTTATTATTGACCACCTTTTTGAATAAATCGAGTTGCAATGAAATTTCAGAAATACCAGCCAATGCACGTGCATGCCCCATCGTGATGGTTCTGTCTTTTACAGAATTTTGTATTTGAGGGGCCAATTTTAAGAGACGCAGATAATTGGTGACAGAGGTTCTGTTTTTGGAAACGCGTTTTGAAAGTTGTTCGTGTGTAAGTGAACACTCGTCGATCAGTCGCTGGTAAGTGAATGCAACTTCCATCGCGTTCAGGTCGGCTCTTTGAATATTTTCAACCAAGGCCATCTCCAGCATTTCCTGATCGTTGGCGATTCGGATATAGGCGGGTACTTCAGTCAGTCCGGCTAGTTTGGAAGCGCGTAAACGACGTTCCCCACTAATAAGCTGATAAGCATTTTGGGACATCCTTCTAACCGTAATCGGCTGAATTAAACCATGTACTTTGATAGACTCGGTCAACTCATTCAATTCGGTTTCCATGAATTGCTTACGTGGTTGCCATGGATTTACTTCAACCATATCAGTGGCAATCATGGCCACGTTATTGGACAATTCCTTTACCACCTCTTCTGTTTCAACTGGTCCGGGGTTTGGATTAGCGTCCATATTGGATAGCAAGGCGGCGATGCCTTTGCCTAATGCTCGTTTTTTTATTTTCTTCTTGGCCATTTAACTAAATATTAGAAATTGTATGGGTTTTTGTTTTGTAGGAACTTTATCTGCTAGCTACTCTTTCAAACGCTTCTTAACCAACGTTCTTTTTCTTATCGTCATTAGGAGATTTCACTAATCGCAAATTGTCTTCATTGTTTTGCAAAAACTCTCTTGCAAGGTTTAGGAAGTTTACCGTTCCGGTACTGGTGGCATCGTAAAGTACAACAGGTACATGCATGTTGGGTGCTTCACTTAGTTTTGAATTACGGTGTATGATGGTTTCAAAAACCTGATCTTTGAAATACTTTCGAACTTCAGTAACCACTTCATTTGCTAAACGCAATCTACGGTCATACATAGAAAGCAAAATTCCTTCGACTTCCAACTCAGGATTCAATTGTTTTTTGATCTGACCGATGGTGTTCATCAGTTTACCCAAGCCTTCCAGTGCAAAGAATTCACATTGTACCGGGATGATAACCGAGTCTGCGGCAGTTAGAGCGTTGACCGTTACCAGGCCAAGAGAAGGCAGGCAATCTATGAAAATATAATCATAGTCATCTTTGATCGGTTCGATCATAGCGGTCATTACATTTTCACGGCTCCAGCGATTAACCAATTCAATTTCAGCACCAACCAGGTTGATGTGAGAGGGCAGTAGGAATAAGTTTGGCGTTTCCGTTTCGAGAATGGCGTCCTTTGCAGGCACATCATTGATCAGGCAATCGTAGGTACTTAATTCAATATCTTCCTGCGTGAAACCTACACCAGAGGAGGCATTGGCTTGTGGATCTGCATCTATCAACAAAACTTTCTTTTCTAAAATACCAAGGCAGGCGGCTAAGTTAATGGCTGTTGTTGTTTTTCCAACACCTCCTTTTTGATTTGCTAAAGCTATTACTTTTCCCATCTTAATTGTTTCTACGGATTGTCGGTCAGCCTAAACTTGCACCTCTTCCGCTCGGATGAATAAATCTAAGTACTCATAATACGAAATACTTAGCGAAGTTTTTTAAAACCTTTATTGTAACTGTTCAGCAGTACCTGTTTTAAGACCGAAGACCGAAGACGGAAGACCGAAGTTTCCCTCTAACGTAGGTCCGGAATCGTTTTACGTCAAGCTGAACAGTTAACTTCTATTTAAAAACCGATAGACGCTCCTATATCTAATAAATGTAATTTTTTGCCCTTATCGGAAAAGGCTTTTTCTGCTGCTTGCTGATCTATTTTAATTAAGTCAAAGGTATCATAATGACATCCTACAATTTGATTGCATGCTATAAAGTCACTGGCCAGAACTGCTTCCTGAATGTCCATTGTAAAAGTATCTCCAATACATAAAATGGCAAAATCCAGTTTTGGACAAGTCATCGGAATAAGTTTCATGTCCATGGTCAATGCCGTGTCGCCAGAAAAATAAAAACATTTGTCTCCAATTTCCACGACAAAACCGCCAGGATTCCCGGCATAGCTTCCATCAGGAAAAGAACTCGAGTGAATAGCATTGACATATTTTACGGATCCCCAGTCAAATCTCCATTTGCCACCATGGTTCATTGGATGTCCTTTGATACCTTTAGCTCCAAACCAACTTACAATTTCATAATTCGAAATAATTGCCGCACCAGTACGCTTAGCAATGGCCTCCGCATCGTGGATGTGATCCTGATGCCCATGTGAAATTAGGATAAAGTCGGCCGTTATTTCTTCCATGTTTATGGAAGAGGCAGCTTGGTTTAAGCTGATAAACGGGTCGAATAATAACGAAATGCCGTTTACTTCCACCTGAAAAGTGGAATGTCCGTAGTATCTCAAAGTCATGGTATGCTTAAATTTTTTTGGATTCCAAAGATAGCAGAATTCAGTAAAATAGTTTGATATTTACACGCTTTTAAATCTTCCTTCTCAACTTTATTTTACTTTACGGGAAGATTCTTAAACATTTGACGCCGCAAAGCATTAAATATACAGAGACTATTGGAATTCAACGGCTATTTTTGCAGCTGCTTTCCAGAAAGTAAACACTATTATCTCGCATAAAAGACATATATGATTACCATTATTTCGGGAACGAACAGAAAAAACAGCAAAACCAGAGAGGTCGCAAATCATTACCATGCATTGTTTAAAGAACTTGCAGAAGAGGAAGTTAAGTTTCTAAGTCTGGAGGACCTCCCCCCGGATATATTGAATGAAAATATGTACGCCGAAGCCGGACAGTCAAAGGCACTTGCTAAAATACAAGATGATTGCATTTTGCCCGCCAATAAATACTTCATTGTTAGCCCGGAATACAATGGCAGTTTTCCCGGTATGCTAAAATTATTTTTGGACGCCATTTCCATTCGCCAATACAAAGAAACGTTCAATGGCAAAAAGGCCGGACTGGCCGGCGTTTCTTCCGGACGTGCAGGTAACTTACGTGGTCTTGATCATTTGACAGGAGTCCTGCATCACGTAGGAACTGATGTTATGCCGCTCAAATTACCCTTATCTGAAATAGGTGGTTTGACAAAAGATGGAAAAATTGTAGATGAAGAAACGAAAGACACTATTCGTGCGCAGGTAGAGGCGTTTTTGAAATACTAAACGCGTGTGAAAGATAGCAGGCCTATTCAAAATTCCTTAGTCAGTCCACTCCGCCACAAAAACATTCGTATCACGAGTTCCACCATTATTTCGATTAGACGAAAACGCCAGTTTAGTACCATCCGGTGAAAACATCGGGAAGGCATCAAAGGCATTGTCATAAGTAACCTGTCTCAAACCAGTGCCATCCACATTGATGGAAAAGATATTGAACTGACGGCCACTCTTGCTGTGATGGTTGGTTGAAAACACAATGCTTTTACCAGATGGATGAAAAAATGGCGCCCAGTTGGCACCTCCCAATTTGGTCACCTGCTTCATATTGGATCCATCCACATCACAAACAAACAATTCCATCGCAGTTGGTTGTACCACATTTTCTTTTAGCAATTCCTTGTAGGATTTAATTTCTTCAGGCGTCTTCGGACGAGAAGCACGGAACAACAATTGCTTGCTATCCGGTGAGAAAAAAGCACCACCATCATAACCCAATTCATTGGTCACTTGCTTTATGTTGCTACCATCAATATCCATGGTGTACAATTCTAAATCACCGGATCGGGTAGAAGTAAAGACAATCTTTTTGCCATCAGGCGAAACAGTAGGCTCGGCGTCATATCCTTCTTCGCTGGTAAATTGCTTCAGGATTTTTCCGTTAAGGTCAGCCAAATAAATATCAAAACCTGGGAAGATTCCCCAAACGTATTTGCCATTCTTAGATCGGGGAGCTGTTGGACAGGCCGCATCTTTGTTGTGCGTGGATGCGTAGATAATCGTTTTGTCACCCGGCATGAAATAAGAGCAGGTAGTTCGTCCCTGACCAGTACTGATCATCGGTGGCTTCTTTTCAGAACCATCCGCTGCCATATAAAAAATCTGGTCGCACTTAGCGCCCCATTCTTTATTGGTTGCCTGAAAAACCAGTTTGGAATTATCAAAACTCCAGTAAGCTTCCGCATTGTCACCACCAAAGGTAAGTTGTGTTAACTTTTTAAAATTCTGTTCACCATCGTAAATGAGGTCCGTCATTTTCGGGCCATCTTCTGCAGCATGTGCATGTGGGTTGGAGCCATGGTCGTGTCCGGAATGATCGTGTCCTTCCTTTCCGTGTCCATGCTCACCTTCAGCGTGTGCGTGACCATCATGTGCATTTGGAGCCTGGTGCTTGATGCCCTTATCGCTGTTGCAAGACATGAAGCATAAGAAAACGACCAAGAAAGAAATTAAAGAAATACCTTTAGTATTGTTCATATTTTTAGATTTTGCGCTAAAGTAAAGTATTTTGCGGAAAATTAAGTAAGATGAATGTCAACATTAAAAGCTGGGTTATTATTATGTTCACCTGTTTGTTGTTTGGCTGCGGCAATGAGGAGGAAGATAAGTCACATCTGAAGGTATTTCATTACAATCAACCCAATGCAGTTACCTCACTTGATCCTGCATTTGCCAGAAGCCAAAACAACATTTGGGCGATAGACCATCTATACAACTCGCTGGTACAATTAGATGATACATTGAACGTGCGACCCTGCCTGGCCAAAAGCTGGGACCTGAGTGCGGATGGATTGGAATATACCTTTCACCTAAGAGACGATGTTTACTTTCACGATGATGAAGCTTTCGCAAATGGAAAAGGCAGGAAGATGATTGCTTCAGATGTGGTGTATAGTTTGAATCGCATGCTCGATAAAAAGGTGGGCTCTCCGGGAGGATGGATTTTTAAAGGAAAGGTGGCGGATGAAAATGCTTTTTCGGCTCCGAACGACAGCACCTTTGTACTTCGTCTGAAAGGCCCCTTCCGCCCAATGATGGGAATCCTCACCATGCAATATTGCTGCATAGTGCCGAAAGAAGCGGTGGCGCATTATGGCAAAACATTTCGGGAGCACCCGGTGGGAACCGGCCCTTTTCAATTCAAACGCTGGATGGAAAATCAGGCGTTGTTCCTAAAGAAAAACGAAAACTATTTTGAAAAAGATGGAGACAAAGCTTTGCCACTCGTCGATGGCATTCGCCTCAGTTTCATCAACGACCGAAAAACCGCCTACCTCGAATTAATGAATGGCAGAATCGATTTCATGTCCGGCCTGGAAGCCTCTTTTGTCAATGAATTGTTAACACAAGACGGCGAACTACAATACAACCTCCGCGAACAACTACAATTCCTAAAATCCCCCTTCCTCAACATGGAATACCTGGGCATCAACATGGCTTCCGATGATCCCAACAATCCATTGAGCATCAAAGAAGTCCGTCAGGCATTAAACTACGGCATCGACCGCGAACTAATGCTGCGCACCATGCGCAACAATGTAGGCAAAGCCGCCAACTCCGGTTTCACCCCCAGAGGCCTCCCTTCTCACGATCCCGAGCTGGTAAAAGGCTACACCTACGATCCCGACAAAGCCAGCCAACTTTTAGCAGACGCCGGTTTCCCAAACGGTAAAGGCCTGCCGGAAATCAAATTACTGACCAACAAAGATTACGAAGATCTTTGCACTTTCTGCGCCCGGCAATGGGAAGATCTGGGCATTATCGTCAAAGTAGATATTTTAGAATCGGGTACTTTGCGTGAAATGATGAGTAAAGGACAGGCGGATTTCTTTCGCGCTTCCTGGATTGCGGATTACCCGGATCCGGAGACTTTTGTTACTATGTTTTATGGCAAACATCCTGCGCCACCCAATTACACCCGTTTCAAAAATGCAGAATTGGATAAACTATATGAAGCAGCTTTGTTGGAAAATGATGATGCCCAGCGAAAGGCGATGTATCAGCAAATGGATCGGATACTGATAGAGGAAGCACCGGTTGTCTTTTTGTTTTATGATGAAACGGCTGTTTTTGCGAAGCGGTCTATTGAGGGCTTGAGTAAGAATGCGGTTAATTTGTTGAAGGTTAAGCGCTTGGAGTGGTAGTATGGACTATTGATTGCTTCATGATGTTACGTAGGATAAAGTATAATTCAAAAGTACAAAATTTTAAAAGAGACCGCTGCGCGGCACCTGTAAAGCGACCCGCCGATCTCTCAGCCTAGCGGTCTCCTGGCGAAGCGATCTGATTTTCAAATAAAAATACTAATTTTGCGGCAACAAAGCTAAAATGGAAGAAGTACAATTACAAGATTTGGGAAGTATAGACTATCAGGAAGCCTGGGATTATCAGCAAGGTCTATTAAATGAATTGGTGGCAGCTAAACGATTGAATCAGAGTAAGATAAAAGAAGGTGGTGCAGCGGAATCGCAAACACACTATTTTCTATTCTGCGAGCACAAACCAGTTTTTACACTTGGCAAAAGTGGCTCAATGGACCACTTGCTTTTAGATGAAAATCAGCTCAAAGAGAAGGATATCAGTTTTTATAAGATAAACAGAGGTGGCGATATTACTTTTCATGGTCCCGGACAGATAGTCGGTTATCCGATTCTGGATCTGGATTGCTTTTTTACCGATGTACACCAATACGTTCGGTATATCGAAGAGGCGATCATTCGAACCCTTGCCGACTTTGGATTGAGTGCCGGACGGGAAGAAGGTTTTACCGGAGTGTGGCTACCTGAAACAGAAGTGCTTCCAAAACGTAAGATATGTGCTATTGGCGTTCACCTAAGCCGTTGGGTAACCATGCATGGCTTTGCGCTAAATGTCAATACAGATCTCGGTTATTTTAGACACATTATACCTTGTGGTATTAGTGACGATAATAAAGCGGTTACAACAATGGCCATTGAGTTGGGAAAACCAGTAGATGAGCAAGCGGTGAAGGATGCAATTATTGGGCATTTTGCGGCGTTGTTTGAGTTTGTGGTTGCGGAAGAGTGAGTTGGAAGTGGGAAGCTTTTCTGCTAATGCGGAGCCCACGATCGCGGGTAGCTTCCCACTTCCAACTTCCATCCATCCTCAAACCACTATATTTGAATAAATAAGACATTAATTAGAGTTTATTTTTGTCAAATTTCTATATTCATGCGCGCACGTATACGCGAGGCACCGTTAGCATAACTTATTTTTCTTCTAGTGACTCGAAG
>Ga0114957_1001616_pt1 | contig 23934 bp, 22 predicted proteins | sample BantaG_FD_87175 | JGI IMG/M metagenome (GOLD analysis project Ga0114957, IMG submission 87175) | Marine algal microbial communities from Bantry Bay, Ireland - BantryBay_4 metaG | ecosystem: Host-associated > Algae > Red algae > Unclassified | place: Bantry Bay, Ireland | collected 2014-11-21 | reverse complement strand
TTCACCGGTGAACTTAAAGGTACTTTCTGAATTGGGAAGTCGCTTGATCGATGTGCATTCACAGCACCAGACCTTGCGGTTGACCGAAAACGATTTTCAACTCAAATTAATTGATGCTTTAGCGAACAATAACACTACATTAAGCACCTATAAAACGCAATTAAATACGTATCGAAATACTTTAAAAGAGTTAAGCGAACTTGTTGCCTTTCAGAGTGATGCAATAAAGGAATATGATTACAATAGTTTTTTATTGACGGAGCTTCAAGGAGCTGAGTTGACAGAAGGCATGCAAGCCGTTTTAGAAGAACGCTATGAGCAGTTGAACAATGTAGAAACCATAATGGAACAGCTTTCTAATGGTTATGGACTGCTGAATGAAGAGCAAAGAGGAATCTTCGCTTCACTTTCCGAGTTGAAGTCGCTAACCGTTAAATTATCGGAATACGGAGCTGATTTTTCTTCGTTGCACGAACGGGTGCAATCCGTCTTAATTGAGCTAGAAGATATCGGTGCTGAGTTTGAGACACAGCAAAATGGTTTAGAAGCCAATCCCCAGTTGTTAGAAGAAGTCAATATAAAATTACAGTTGCTTTACGATTTGCAACGTAAACACAACGTTTCTGAAATTAACGAACTGCTAGCGATTCAGTCGGATTTGACCCAGAAAGTAAGCGTCACTGAAAACTTGGAAGAGGCTATCAAAGCCAAAGAAGTAGAACTTGGTGAGCAAAAACTTACACTTACCAAAACGGCAAAAGCATTATCCGAAAATAGAAAAAAAGCCATTCCAAAGCTAACTAAGCAATTGCAAGAAAGCCTATCTCCTTTGGGCATGCCGAGCGTCTCTTTTCAGATATCGGTGAGCAAAGCAGCTGATTTTAAGGCAAACGGAACAGATGACCTAAGTTTCTTGTTTTCAGGGAATAAGGGGATTGAGTATGGTAAATTGAAGAAAGTCGCCTCTGGCGGGGAACTATCGCGTATCATGTTGGTCATTAAATCTATTTTGGCAACCTACGAAAATTTACCGACCATTATGTTCGATGAGATAGATACCGGGGTTTCTGGCGAAATTTCGGATAAGATGGGCGATATCATGCACAGCATGGGCAAAAATCTACAGGTATTTTCGATTACGCACCTGCCACAGGTTGCTTCAAAAGGCTATCAGCATTTCAAAGTCTTTAAAGAAGAAGACGGGACAACCACGCACACCAGAATGAAACTACTGACAAATGATGAGCGGGTAGTGGAGCTAGCTGAAATGCTCGGCGGTAAAGCTTTGACCGATTCTGCTATGGCGCATGCACGGCAGCTTTTAAATTAGTATTCAGTGGACAGTTGCAGTTAGCAGAATATTCTAGTTACTTAACAGCATAAATAAGTTAGCGGCTTAAAACTAACCCCGTCTACCTAAACAACATCTTTTTTAAATATCTTTGAAGCTTAGAAATTCTAACCAAAGAATAAAATGCCGTACGATTTGTTAAAAGGAAAAAAAGGAATCATTTTTGGTGCCTTGGATGAAAATTCAATTGCTTGGAAAACTGCTGAACGAGTGCATGCCGAAGGGGGTGCTTTTGTACTTACGAATGCTCCTGTTGCATTGCGAATGGGGCAGTTGAAAGAGTTGGCTGAAAAGACAGGTTCTGAAATTATCGGAGCAGATGCTACTTCAGCAGAGGACTTGGAAAACCTAATTAGCCAATCAATGGAAATGTTGGGAGGCAAGCTCGATTTTGTCTTACACTCCATTGGCATGTCCGTTAACGTTCGAAAAGGACGCCACTACACCGATGAGAAATATGATTTTACAGCAAAGGGTTGGGATATTTCGGCCTTATCTTTTCATAAGGTAATGCAGAGTATTTACAAGGCTGATGCTATGAATGAATGGGGCAGTATTGTTGCCTTGACCTATATGGCGTCGCAACGCGTTTTTCCTGATTATAACGATATGGCCGATAATAAGGCGTATTTGGAGTCCGTAGCGCGGAGTTTTGGGTATTTTTTCGGAAAGGAAAAGAAAGTACGTGTAAATACGATTTCTCAATCTCCCACACCTACCACCGCAGGAACTGGTGTAAAGGGTTTCGACGCTTTCATCAACTATGCCGAAAAGATGTCTCCCTTAGGCAACGCCACTGCCCAGGATTGCGCCGATTATACAGTAACCCTCTTTTCTGATTTGACGCGAAAAGTAACCATGCAGAACTTATTCCACGATGGTGGGTTTAGCAATACAGGTGTAAGCCAAGAAGTAATCGAGTATTTTTCTAAATAAATTGATAACCAGCTCAAAGTCCGTTTCCTTTTAAAAATGGCTTGTATGGGTGTAACATCGCAAAATGGACTTATATTTTTCATTTATAATTCCTGTTTATAATCGTCCTGATGAAATCAAGGAGCTTTTAGAAAGTCTTTCGTTACAGACCTATACTAAACCTTTCGAGATTGTGATCGTCGAGGATGGGTCCACGGTGGATTGTAAATCGGTGATAGCGGAATATAATTCTAAGTTGGATATTAGCTACCTACCTAAATCAAACTCTGGCCCCGGACCATCTCGAAATTATGGAATGGAACGGGCAAAAGGTAATTATTTCATCGTGTTGGATTCTGATTGTATTATTCCGCCACAATATTTGGAGGTGGCCGAGAAATCGCTTAATCAAGAATTCGTTCACTGTTATGGTGGGCCAGATGCCGCCCATGAATCGTTTAGTTTGGTGCAAAAGGCCATCAACTATGCGATGACCTCAGTTTTGACCACAGGTGGTATACGAGGAAATAAAACCGCGGTAGGTAAATTTCAACCCAGAAGTTTTAATATGGGTGTTTCGAAAGAGGCTTTTGAAAACGTTGGGGGTTACGGAAAAATACACCCTGGCGAAGACCCAGACCTTACCATTCGTATTTGGAACAAAGGCTACGAAACGAAACTCATTCCTGAGGCTTTTGTCTATCACAAGCGCCGAATCGATTGGAAGAAATTTTATATTCAGGTGAATAAATTCGGTATGGTACGCCCGATACTCAATAAATGGCATTCGGGAACAGCAAAGCCAACGTATTGGTTTCCCACTTTCTTTTGTTTGGGTTTTATCGTTGCAATGGTTTTAGCTTTTCAGGGGATTCTATTCCCTTTATGGCTTTATGTGATTTACTTGGGACTTATTTTTTTCGACTCCCTTTTAAAAAATAAAAGCATTGCCATCGCATTACTTTCAATAGTTGCGGTTTGTATTCAATTTATAGGCTATGGCTATGGTTTTCTAAAATCAACTTTCTTGATTAACTTTAGCAGTAAATCCCCACAGGAAATATTTCCCAAACTGTTCTTTAAATAGCCCGCAGGTGCTTAACAAAGTCAAAATCGTCTTAAAAAAGAGAAAGGCAAAACTGTTTTTTCTTTTTTTACTATTGTCGGGTTTGGCATGGTTTATCAGCAATCTTTCTCACAGGTATCAAAGTAATGCTATAGTTGACCTAACGTTTGTCAACCCTCCCGATAGCATGATGTTATTAAGGGCTTCAAAAAAGCAAATCGGAGTAAAATTGGATGCCGTAGGATTTCAGTTTTTGGCCTTTGGTTTTGGTGCGAAGAAAGTAAATATCGATTTGTCGAAAGCACAACGGAACGGAACGAAATATACACTTTCCGATAACACGATTAGAAGTCAAATCGAAGGGCAGTTAGCAAAAGGTATTAATTTGATTGGCATCGATACGGATAAACTAGTGCTCGAGTTTTATGGGGTAGTCAGTAAAAAAGTACGCGTTATGCCGAAAATCAACTTTGAATTTTCACAAAATTACTTGCTCGATGGGCCTATCGTAGTTAAGCCAGACTCCATTGTAATAAAAGGGCCAAGTGCCGAAATCGACAGCATACGGTACATTCGCACGGAACAGATTGAGCTATCTGATTTAAAGACTGATTTCTCTGTTGCCGCCCAATTGCGAAAATCGAAAAATCTTGAAAAAACGTTGTATTCTTTTTCGGAAGTAGTTTTGAGTGGTAAGATATCTCGTTTTTCAGAAAAAATTCTCAGTGTGCCGGTATCCATGAGCAATTTACCCGAAAATACTTTAGCACAGACCTTTCCCGAAAAAGTGGAAATATTGATTAAGGCCAGTATCAGCGACTTGAAAAAGATAAAACAAAGTGATTTCAAAGTAGTAGGCGATTATAAATCGATACAGAATGATAATCCCGAAACCGTATTATTACGTATTGTAAATCAGCCAAGTACAGTTCATTCGGTAGAGCTAAAAACAAACCATGTTGATTTTATATTGAAACGAGAATGAAGATAGTGGGGCTCACAGGAGGTATCGGAAGCGGAAAGAGCACGGTAGCAAAAATGTTCAAGGCGTTGGGTGTGCCGGTGTATGACTCCGATAAGGAGGCTAAACGATTGTTAAACAGCTCTAAAAAGCTGAGAGGTAAGCTAATTTCTTTATTGGGAGAGGGCGCCTATAAGGGCAAAAGATTAAACAAAACATTCGTTTCTAGCAAGATTTTCGATGATAAAAAGTTGTTGTTGAAGATGAATAAAATTGTGCATCCGGCTGTTAGAACCCATTTTATGAAATGGGTAGCGAAACAAGAAGCGTCATACGTGGTACAAGAAGCAGCGATTATTTTTGAAAATGGGAACCAGCATAATTACGATGCTATTATACTTACAACCTCTCCTCAAGACGTTCGTATTGAGCGAGTTGTGTTTAGAGATGCGGTTTCGGAAAAACAAGTGTTGGCGCGAATTCGAAATCAATGGCCCGATGCCGAGAAAATTCCACTCTCTGATTTTGTCATTCATAACCTCGATTTAGAAAAAACTACAGAGGAAGTATCAAAGATAAATAAGGTGCTGCTTGGCCAGAGTTAAGACTCCCGAATTTTAACATTTTTGTTAAGGTTAGGTTAAACCTAGAATACGCCAACTGTTAAATCTTTAATTTTACGAAAAGATGAACAAGAAGTTATTTGTTCTTATGGTAGTGCTGATGAGCCTATCGTTAATCGGAATCATTTTTGTCCAAGGGTTTTGGATTAAAAAATCGGTCGAAGATAAAGAAGAACAATTTTCCAACGCCGTCTCCCAAGTGCTTGGTAGAATCACCGATAAAATTGAGCAACGCGAACGTAGAGATTACTACGACCGCTATTTTTCGCAAGACACTTTAGGTGAACCTGTTGAAAAGAGTCTAAAAAACATCTTTTTCATCAATAGAGACTTGAATACCAATATTACCACACTGTATTCGCACGGTATTTTGGAAGAGAGTTACGACATCGCATCAACGTTCTTTGAAAACGGTAGTGGCGAAGATACTACCACCATATCAAACTTTACAAGTACTCGTACCAAATTTGTTTTCAAGGATAATTTTGAACTTGATGGTCGCATTGAGCCAATGACGGCTGTTGAACGATTAAAAAAGGTAAATACCTTGACTAGTGTCGATAAGGCGGCTTTTGAAGATGTTTTTAGTGAAAGAGCTAAGTTAGTTCCGATTCATAAAAGGGTATCGAAGCAAGAGCTGGAATTACTTCTGAAGAAAGAGTTGACCGAAAGAGGATTAGATGTTGAGTATGAATACGGTATCTATAGCAAAGGCCTGCCGACCACAGTAAAATCAAGAAAATTCAAGTTTGCCAAAAGCGCCATGTACAAAGCTCCAATTTTTGAAAATGCAGACGGAGATACCGACTTTTCATTACTCCTAACATTTCCTAAGAAAAAGACCTTTCTAGTGCAGTCCATACTTGGTATGGCTATTTTGTCGCTATTGTTTACGCTAGTTATTGTTGCTTCCTATTCTGGAGCAATCTATCAGCTAATAAAGCAAAAACAGATTTCAGAGATAAAGTCAGATTTTATCAATAATATGACTCATGAGTTTAAAACGCCTATTGCCACTATAAATTTGGCGGTAGAGGCGATTAAAAACCCTAAAATAATCGATGACAAGGAAAAGGTGATGCGTTATTTGGGTATGATAAGAGATGAAAACAAGCGCATGCATGCTCAAGTAGAAAATGTGCTGAGAATATCAAAACTGGAAAAAAACCAGTTGGATATTAGTAAGGATAGGGTCGATGTGCACGACATAATTGTCGATGCCATAGCGCATGTAGAGTTGATAGTCCAAGATAGGGGAGGTTATATTGAGACGCATTTAGATGCCGAACGAACGGAAGTATTAGCCAATGAAATGCATTTTACCAATGTTATCATCAATATTCTGGACAATGCAATTAAATATTCACCCGAAGCACCGCAGTTGAATGTGTATACAGAGCTTGCAAAGAATTTTATTATTATAAAAATTAAGGATAGGGGTGCGGGAATGAGTAAAGCGGTGTTAAAAAAAGTGTTTGAAAAGTTTTATCGTGAACACACAGGGAATATTCATAATGTAAAGGGACATGGTTTAGGTCTGTCTTATGTAAAGAAAATAATAGATGATCACCAGGGTGAGGTCTACGCGGAAAGTGAAAAAGGAAAAGGGAGCACTTTCTATATCAAAATGCCTTTAATCTAAATTACTATGGAAACAATTAACAAAAAAATTCTATTGGTTGAAGACGATCCTAATTTTGGAATCGTTTTAAAAGACTATTTGTCAATGAACGACTTCGATGTTACGTTGGCGAAAAACGGTATGGAGGGCTTTGAAAAGTTCAAAAAAGACAATTATGATGTCTGCATTTTGGATGTGATGATGCCTTACAAAGATGGTTTTACCTTGGCTAAGGAAATAAGGGAAAAGAATGAAAACGTACCCATTGTTTTCTTGACTGCCAAGACGATGAAAGAAGATGTTTTAAAAGGGTACAAGGCCGGTGCAGATGATTATTTGAACAAACCTTTTGACTCTGAAGTGCTTTTAATGAAGCTCAAAGCGATTATTCAAAGAAAGTCTACTAATAGCCTAGCAGAGAGCAAGAAATTCGAATTTCAGATTGGTGGTTTTCATTTGAATTCTAAACTTCGGTTTTTGAAATATGAAGATGAGGAATCAATAAAACTCTCGCCAAAGGAAAACGAATTATTACGCCTTTTGGCCTTACATGAAAACGATTTGATGCCACGAGAATTGGCTTTGACCAAAATATGGCGAGATGATAATTACTTTACGTCTCGTAGCATGGATGTTTATATTGCCAAACTCAGAAAATACCTTAAACGTGATGACAGAACAGAAATTCTGAACATTCATGGAGAAGGGTTTAGATTGGTGGTCAAGGCAGAATAGGAATATTTTGAAACGAAATAGGAGCATCCGTGAAAACGGGTGCTTTTTTGTTTTACACCGAGGCTATTATTTTTGAAACGACATCTTTTGGCGAAAGTTGAATTGATACGGCAATAGCGTCTTTTGGTGTTTCAAGTGCTTCAAATTGGGATTGTAGTAGGGTAGAGGGCATAAAATGACCTTCCCTAGCTTTGAGTCTAGCGGTAATCTCTTGATAGCTTCCTTCTAAAAATACGAATTGTGTTTCTGCTATTATGTTTTCTTTCAATGCCAGCCTATACGCTCTTTTTAAAGCAGAGCATGCGATAACCGCACCTTTTGTCTTATGTTCTTTTGCCAAACGATTTAAACTTTCTAACCATCCTTTTCTATCCTCATCACTTAAGGCTTGCCCTGATGACATTTTTTTTACATTGGCTTCTGGGTGGTAATCATCTCCATCAAAAAAAGGAAGGTTCAGTTCTTTTGCTAACAGTTTTCCCACGGTCGATTTACCACAGCCCGAAACTCCTATAAGGAAGAAAATAGTTTTTTTAGGCATTCAAAGTAGATTTTAGTTTTGTTTCAATTAAATGTATTGATTTTTCAGTATCCATATCATACGCTAACCATAGAACATCTTCCCGCTTGCGATACCATGTTAATTGACGCTTGGCAAAACGTCTGGTATTCTTTTTAATTTCTGAAACGGCAAAATCCAAGTCGCACTTTCCGTCGAAATACGCAAATAGTTCCCTATACCCGACAGTCTGTAAGGCATTCAAGTTTGAATGTGCGTGTAGTTGCTTTGCCTCGGCTAATTGACCTTGTGCTATCATTGTATCTACTCGTTGATTAATACCCTCGTAAATAAGCTCGCGATCAGCTGTAAGACCAATATAAATGTTTTTGAAACCCCTATTGGGTTTAGCTTTGCCCAGAAAAGAAGAATAGGGCTTTCTGGTTCCAAGACAAATTTCCAATGCACGTATTACCCTATGTGAATTTTCCAAATCAACTTGGCTATAATAATCGGGATCTAGTTGCTTCAGCTTATTTTTTAAGGGCTGCAATCCTTGAGTAGACAGCTGATCATTGAGGTCTTTCCTGATTTGACTTGGTATCTTAGGAAAGTTGTCAAGGCCTTTGGTCACCGCATCTACATACAGTCCGCTACCACCAACTAGAATTGCTGTATTGTTACTCTTAAAGAATGTATCTAAAAAAGAAATGGCTTCACGCTCATAATCCCCAACGGAATACGAATCGAAAATACTTTTGTGTTGAATAAAATGATGGCGGGCAGCCTGTAATTCGTCTTCAGATGGTACCGCGGTACCAATTGTCATTTCGCGGTAAAACTGACGTGAATCAGCAGAGAGTATCTCAGTTTTAAAATGAAGGGCCAATGAAATTGCTAACTTAGTTTTCCCTATTCCCGTGGGGCCAACTACCGAAATGAGCGTGTTATTCATAAAGTTTGCTGCCGCAGTTGAAACAATTCGTAGCATCATCTCGATGTCCTTCTTTAGCACAACTTTTACATGCCAATGTATTAAGGTGAATCTTTGGTTTTTGGTCAGTACTTTGTTTTGTCATCTCCGAAGTAACTATTCCGGTAGGCACAGCGATGATTCCGTATCCTAAAATCATAACTATAGTCGCAATTAATTGTCCGATACTGGTTTGTGGGGCGATATCCCCATATCCTACGGTAGTCAAGGTCACAATGGCCCAATAGATACTACGTGGTATACTGGTAAAACCCGAGTTGTCGCTCTCGACCCAATACATAATAGTGCCCATAATAACCGATAGAATGAGTACTGTATAGATAAAGACTGCTATTTTAGCTCTGCTCGCTTTTAGCGCACGCTTCAGTGTTGACGCTTCGCCTAAAAATTGTACGAGTTTTAAAATTCGAAATACCCGAAGCAAACGTAACGCTCTTACGGCCAATAATACTTGTGAGCCAGCGAAAAAATAGGATATGTAGAGTGGAATAGTAGAAATCAAATCGATAATACCGTAAAAACTACTGATATATTTCCACGGTTTTCTGATTGATATAACCCGGGCAATGTATTCAACACTAAAAAATATCGTGATAATCCACTCAAGTACTAACAATGTTTCGTGATAGGCTGCATCTATCTCCTTAACACTTTCTAGCATGACCAAGATTACGCTTATGATAATCAGGAAAAAAAGCGCAATATCAAAACCTTTACCCACGGGAGTGTCAGCTTCATAAATAATTTCATGAAGTTTGTTACGCCAGCCGATATTTGGTTTTTGCTCTTTCAACCTATTGATTAAGAGGTATCGTTTTAATTATATTTTTTTTTCGCAGATAGGCCGTGATAATGTAATGGGTGTTAACATCTGCTTTGGCGGGTGTTATTAGAGATTCTAAGATATGCAAATTATTGACTTGATGGTTAAGTTCATAAAATCCATACCCTTGATACTCACCATCTTTGATTAAAATTGCGCTGTATTCCCCAGTTTCGCGCCCTTTGTCTACAAGTACTTCGTTCTTATTGCTAAGGGTGTATTTTTGTACTGCTTTTGTAACCCTATTATTATAATCCAAAACTTCTTCTTTTTGACTGCAAGCTCCATTACACTTACCTTCCGCTACTTTCGAGCATTCGTTTTTAGCTTCCGAAAGTCCTACTAATTTTAAACAAAGCTGAAACTCTTTTTCAATACGATGTAGAAAGTTTTCTGCAGATTTAAACCCGTTGAAAGTAAGTAGAGGGTTTTTATTTTTATCAAACTTATGAATATTCAGCGTGGAGTAGCCATTCGCATCGGTACCTTGATACAGCGCATGCGAAAAGATATTTTTTGGATTATTCTGATTGTAAGAAGGCTTATTTTTCCGTAACTCGGAATACTCTTTTAATTGAGATATCAATTCGCTACCTGTTAGCTCAAAGCGAACCTTTTTTGTTTCCTTTTGTAATTTTCGGGGCCGTGAACCCTCTTTGGTAAAGTGTTGGTTCACTCTTTTTTTCATATTACTGCTCTTGCCTAGAAAAATGATTTCACCATCTTTATTCTGCATGTAATACACCCCGGTTTCCGAAGGAATTGCATCAACGATATCCAACTGTCGTTGAGATAATTCACCAGTACTTTCCGTTCTTGTAATATCCTTGATAATTGACTTGTCGGTATCCTTGGCTAGCAATAGTTTAAATAGCTTTAGGGTAGCAATCGCATCACCGTTCGCTCGGTGGCGATCACTTACAACGATGCCCAGTGAGCGCACCAATTTCCCTAAACTATGCGATTCCGCATCTGGCAATAAGGTTTTTGAAAGGTCTACGGTACAGATAGTCTTACGTTCAAAATTATATCCCAAACGACGAAATTCTGTTCGGAGAATGCGATAATCGAATTGTGCATTATGAGCAACAACAACCGTATTTTCGGTTATTTCAACAATGCGTTTGGCTACCTCATGAAATTTGGGTGCAGTGCGCAGCATCTTATTATTAATGCCCGTAAGCTTAACCACAAAAGGCTGAATATCCTTCTCGGGGTTTACTAAACTGATGAATTTGTCGACTACCTTATGGCCGTCGAATTTATGAATGGCGATTTCAGTAATGCCTTCTTCATTATATTTTCCGCCGGTGGTCTCTATATCTAATACGGTATACATAATGATTTACCTTGTTCTTGCTATTTAAAAATCAATTTCTAGCTCCAAAGATACTACTTCCGATACGTACCATGGTACTGCCTTCGACTATTGCCATTTGGTAATCTCCGCTCATTCCCATTGAAAGGATGTCGCAATGCGGGAATGTGTCTTTGGTTTTTTCAAAATATGCCTTTAAAGCCTTAAATTCCCTTTTTACTTGCACCGTGTTCTCTGTAAAGGTTGCCATACCCATTAACCCAATGATACGGATGTTTTCAAGTTCTGCGAGTTCTGCGGATGCCATGATTTCTTGAAGCTCATTTTCATCAAGTCCGAATTTGGTGTCTTCTTCGGCGATATGCATTTGCAGTAGGCAATCGATAACCCTTTCATGTTTTTTAGCTTGCTTATTAATTTCTCTTAAAAGCCTTAAACTATCGACCCCATGCACCAATGAAACATATTCGGCCATATATTTTACCTTGTTCCGTTGTACATGCCCTATCATGTGCCATTCAATGTCTTTGGGCATAGTCTCCCATTTCTGGGTCATTTCTTGTATTTTATTCTCGCCAAAAATACGCTGCCCTGCCTCATAAGCTATCATGAGGTCAGTAATTGGTTTTGTTTTTGAAACCGCAACAAGCGTAACCTTATCGGGGAGTGATTGCTTTATTTCTTTTAGATTTTGGGCAATTGACATATAAATTCGGTGTTGAATAAATAGTTTATTGACGCTCTGTCAAAGGGTTCGTCAAAGTTCGTAAATTGTTAGGCCACTTCGTAGTTTTGGCTCGATATAAGTGCTTTTAGGTGGCATTACCAAGCCTGCATCGGCAATAGCTTTTATTTCTGATATGGTAATCGGCACCATTCCAAAACCAACGGCGAATTTACCTTTATCGATTTCTTCTTTCATTTTCAACATATTGTGTTGCCCGTAACCATAATGTATGCGTTTGTCTTTTCGTAAATCATTAATTGCCAAAATAGGCTCGAGTATGGTTTTGAAAAGAATCTGTGTGTCTAGTTGGCTCAGAGCGTCGGTAAACACATGCATTTTTTTTCGTAGGTATAGCGAATAGAACTGTCCGTCGAGATACATGCTAAAATGATGTTTTTTACTTGGTTTATATGGGAGTTCCCCATGATTGGTAATACGAAACGAAGAATCTAATTTTATCAAAAATTCTTCTTTGCTTAAACCGTTTAAATCTCTGATTTTTCTATTGAACTCATAGATTCGTATCTCAGATTCCGGAATCAAATAGCTCATAAACGAATTGTACGGCTCGCTACCGTTATGGGAAGGATTTGTTTTCTCTAGGTTTTGTGCCAAAAGATTTGAAGAGGCACTTCTATGATGCCCATCTGCAATATAAAGTGCATCTAAATTCTTAAATGCTTTTTGAAGTTTCTTTATAGTCTTTGCGTCTGATAATACCCATAATTTGTGGTGCGCTTTATCGGTTGTCGTAAATTGATATTCTGGCTCTTTCGTTTTTTCTAAACAAATTATGGCCGCTATCTCGACATTATCGGCATAGGTCATTAAAACGGGTTCCGCATTGAATTTTGCGGTATTCAGGTAATTCGCAAATAAAGCTTCTCGGTGCTGAAGTGTGTCTTCGTGTTTTTTAATAATATCATTTCTGTAGTCTGCTACGCTTGTTCCGCAAAACAATCCACAACATTTAAAGTCATCTTTTTGTACCTCATATAAATAGAATGAATCTTTGGCATCTTTTAAAAAAATGTGGTCTTCTAAAAATTCGAGATAGCGGTTATGAACCAATTGAAACCGCTCTTGCCCCGATACGCTTTTAGCATATTTATAACCGGGATTAAGAATGTGCAAAAACGAAAACGGATTAAATGAAAGTTGCGCGTTTAACTCTCTGCGAGAGTACGACTGGTATGATTTTGAAACCACGTGTGCCACCTTGTCTTTTGCGGGGCGAATGGCCTTAAATGGGGTAATGGTCGCCATGTAGTTTTTTATTTTTTAGGAATTAAGAAAACTGTTTCGAAACCTTCTCCGCTTTTCGTGACACAGCATAATCATAAAAACCTTCTCCGGATTTTACGCCCAATTTCCCTGCTGTCACCATATTTACCAATAGGGGGCAAGGTGCATATTTCGGATTTTTAAATCCGTCGTACATGACATTCAAAATTGAAAGGCATATATCTAAACCAATAAAGTCCGCCAGCTGCAAAGGCCCCATGGGGTGTGCCATGCCCAGTTTCATTACCGTATCTATTTCGGCAACGCCAGCAACGCCATTGTATGCCGTTTCAATAGCTTCGTTTATCATTGGCATAAGAATTCGATTTGCCACAAAACCCGGGTAATCGTTTACCTCCGTCGGGGTTTTGCCTAAGGTTTTGGAAAGTTGCATTATCGTATTCGTAGTCTCATCTGATGTTGAATATCCTCTAATAATTTCGACCAATCTCATAATCGGAACGGGATTCATAAAGTGCATGCCAATTACCTTATCGGGTCTTTTGGTTGCTGCTGCGATTTGTGTTATTGAAATGGAAGAGGTATTCGAAGCCAAAATCGTATCGGTATCGCTTACTGCATCAAGTTGTTGAAATATCTTCAATTTCAAATCACTGTTTTCTGTTGCTGCTTCTACCACTAGGTCAACACCTTTAGCGCCTTCCTCGATAGTGGTATGCGCAGCAATATTGTTTAGCGTTGCAGTCTTATCGGTCGCTGCTATTTTCTCTTTTTGAACCATTCTGTCCAAGTTCTCGGCAATGGTCGCCAGACCTTTATCCAAAGAGGCTTGAGAAATATCAATGAGATGTACTTCAAATCCGTTTTGGGCGAATACATGGGCAATTCCGTTTCCCATGGTACCTGCTCCGATGACAGCTATTTTTTTCATAAATAAGATATTTTATTGTCATTCCCCTGAAGCGGGGAATCTTCTATTTCTCAAAACAATCGATAATCTGCAATGCAACCCTAAGCGCATTAGTCCCCTGCTTTAATGTAACCACGGGTGTTGTGTTAGTGCTAATTGCATCAGCAAAGGTTTCAAGCTCGTCTAAAATGGCGTTATTTGGCGTTACTTCGGGATTTTCAAAATAGATTTGCTTTTTTACACCTTCGGCATTTTGCAATACCATATCAAAGTCCCCAACGGTTTTGGGAGCATCCTTCATTTTAACCACCTCTACCTTTTTTTCGAGGAAATCGACTGAGATATAGGCATCTTTCTGAAAAAATCGACTCTTTCGCATATTTTTCATCGATATGCGACTTGCCGTAAGGTTCGCCACGCAGCCATTTTCAAATTCAATACGGGCATTGGCAATATCTGGTGAATTACTAATTACCGATACTCCGCTCGCATTAATTTGTTTCACCTCAGAATCGACTACGCTAAGAATAGCATCGATATCATGAATCATCAAATCTAAAACTACAGGAACGTCGGTACCACGCGGATTAAATTCTGCCAAGCGGTGTGTTTCGATAAACATCGGGTTTTGAATAGCATGCTTTACTGAGGTAAAAGCAGGGTTGAATCGTTCTACATGCCCAACTTGCCCCTTTATTCGGTGTTTTTCCATTAAGGATAATAATTCTTCAGCTTCGGCAAGTGTATTGGTAATGGGCTTTTCAATAAAAATGTGCTTGCCTTTCTCAATAGCTTTTTTCGCGCAATCGTAATGTGATAAAGTAGGAGTTACAATATCGATAACATCAACGGAATCAATCAGCGTATTTATATTTTCGAAATAAACATACCCAAATTCATCCTGGGTTTTTTTCGCATTGATAGCGTCGGAGTCATAAAAACCGATCAATTCATATTTTTCGGATTCATTGAGTAGACGCAGGTGGATTTTCCCCAAATGCCCTGCACCTAAAACACCAACTTTGAGCATATATCTTTCTTTTTAGCAAAAATAAACATAGTTTAGAAGTTAATGCCTTGTACAGGTTAAAAATATACGACATGCGCAATATCATTCTAGTTCTAACATTGATTTTAACCACGACAATTTTTCCACAAAATGAAGTTGCTATTCAAAAAGAAATCGATAGGAGTTTATGGCAGCCTTTTAAAATAGCTTTTGAAACCTTGGATGCTGAGAAATTGAATGGACTTTATGCCCAGCAAGTCTTACGGGTAACCCCTAATGGTATTGATACGGAAAATACGTTTAAGGGGGCGAATCAAAAACGATTCGAAGTAAACAGTGCGAAGAAGGTTTCCATTCAACTCGATTTTTGGTTTGATAGTAGGCACACGAATTTATACACATCTTATGAGGTCGGTTTTTACAGGATGAAGTTAATCGACGACGAAAGGTCAGATACCATTTACGGTCAATTTCACATCGTATTGCGAAAAATAGATGGCTATTGGAGAATAACTCAGGATTGGGATACCGACACCATTAATGGAAAACCGCTTACCAAAATGGATTTTGAGAAGCAACCGCCATTGAAATTTGAATAGAAAATTTACTATTGGTATTTGCCCTTGCGATTGAACTTCTTAACTTTACCGAACCAAACACCCAATCGTTGAAAGATACCCTCAAACATCGTGGAATGCGCAATAAACTAGCCGATATACTTGCGGGCAAGGGCATTTTTGACGAAAAAGTACTGAATGCAATTCGTACGATTCCGCGTCACCTTTTTATGGATAGTAGTTTTGAAGGGCATGCCTATCAAGACAAAGCTTTTCCCATAGCAGCAGATCAAACTATTTCGCAACCCTATACTGTGGCGTTTCAGACGGAATTGTTACAGCTCAAACCAAATCAAAAAATCCTTGAAATTGGTACAGGAAGTGGATACCAGACAGCCGTTTTGTTGCATTTAAAAACTAAGGTTTTTACAATAGAAAGACAGCAGGAACTTTTTAAAAAGACAACGGTGTTCTTCAAAAAAATGGGCTACCGTCCTAAAAAAGTCATTTTTGGAGATGGGTACAAAGGGCTACCTACTGAAGCTCCTTTCGATGGTATTGTGGTTACCGCTGGGGCACCAGTAGTTCCCAAGGCATTGCTGTCGCAATTGAAAGTAGGAGGCAGGTTGGTAATTCCTGTGGGTATCGAAGACCAGATAATGACTTTGTTTATCAGAAAATCTGAAAAGGAATTCGAAAAAGAAGAATTCGGTAATTTTAGATTTGTGCCGTTGCTCGAGAATAAAAACTAGTTATTGAAGCTTTTTTTTATTCGAGCTAAATCACGTTTGTTATCCCGATCTTTCATTGTCTCCCGTTTATCGTATAGTTTTTTACCTTTTGCCAACGAAATTTTCAACTTGGCCAGCCCCTTTTCGTTTAGGAACATATTCAAGGCAACGATGGTCAAGCCAGAAGCTTTTACTTCTTTATGTAACTTTTTAAGTTCTTTTTTATTAAGGAGAAGTTTACGCTCGGCCTTGGGTTTATGGTTGTAATGCGAACCATGCGAGTATTCATCGATCTGCATATTAATGATGAACAATTCGCCTTTCTCATTAAACTCACAAAAACTCTCGGTAATTGAAGCCTTGCCTAAACGAATCGATTTTATCTCAGTACCTGAAAGTACGATACCGGCAGTGTAATGGTCAAGCAAATCATACTCGAACCGTGCCTTTTTATTCTTTATGTTGATGTTTGGTTGCATTGAAACAAAAATAGCAACAATTTTGTTGCTATTTGCTTTTACTTGATAATCAATATATGAATGACCCGAGGGTGGCTTAATCTCTACTCGGACAGCTGCAATTAACCTCTAATCGTTGTGAGGTTGCCATTCCGTTAATGATGGTAACAATGATTAAACTGCCATTATTCGCATCATCGATTTGTTCATAAAGTTCATTTCCTAACAAGCGGTTGGCAAAATCGGGTGTAGAATTACTGTGGCCAACAACCAGAACGTTCTTGTTTAGATTATCTATTTTAAATTGTTCAAAATCAATGTTTTGTGGGTCGTAGTAGTTGACATCTACATCTTGTTTAATTGCTGTAGGAGAGGCGGTCATTGCTGTGCGCCGGTAATCGGTACTATACACCGCATCTAGAGGTACGCTATTCATGATTTCGGCCCAATGCATGGCTCTTCCCAACCCAGTTTGAGTTAATTCAGGGTCAGCATTCTGCTCATCTGTTCTGTCTTTTTCTGCATGTCGTATCAGGTAAAACGTGGTGATGCCTGTAGCAACTTCGGTGGTGGGTACATTGACTTGTTTGTCTTCTTTACAGTTTGTAAATCCGATTAAAATAATGCCCAATACAAGTAATTGTAAGGTTTTCATGTGTAATTGGTTACGATTAAAATTTTATTTTACCCTTTACCGTTCATCGATAAGCCCTTTAGAACCCGTAGAGGAGCAATGTTGCTATTTTTTCTATCTAATTAACTAAAAATACTTGAAAATAGTATGCAAAAGTGATTGTTTTTCGTTTTTTTGCACATGCTCAAAAAAGGAATCTTTCTCTTTTGTCTATTTTCATTACTAAGCGTTAAAGCGCAAGAAGTACGTGTTCCTGTTGATTTACGTCAACATAACCTTACGGAATATAACGCTAGCGTCTTCAATCCTGTTTTATCTTATTACGGAGACAATTCACAATCAATCGCTTTATGGTCGCGTTGGCAATGGCAGCAAGTAGATGCTGACCCGACTACATTGTTCCTGAACTATTCTCGAAAGTTAAGTAATGAGTCAACGGCCGGCCTAGGTTTTTTTCAACATAACACGGGTGTATACGTAAATACTGGGGGACTGTTAAACTACAATTATATTTACCAAATCAGTGATGGATTTCAAATAGGCGTAGGGCTGAACCTATTTGGCTTTAGACAGGTAATTGCCGATACAAGGTTTGCGGTAGACCCTGATTTTCCTTTGCCTCAAGCGAGTACTACGAACGACTTTATACTTCAGGCTGCTCCTGGGCTTCTTTTTAGATGGAAAAATCTTCAGCTTGGGATAACCTCGGAAAATTTATTCGATTATAATTTTGCGCGCAATGAAAGACAGTCTAGTCCGAACGAGCGTATAACACTCATTTCAGGCGGGTATGATTTTCGGCTCTTCTCTGATAAATCTGTACTTAGACCACTTTTGTATTGGAAATCTATCCCATTTCAAGATGACCAATACGGGTTTTCTGCTCTTTTTTCTACGGATAAATATTGGGCTCAGGCTGGTTACAATAATTTTTATGGAGCCTCTGTAGGTGTGGGAGGTCGATTTTTAAAGAAAGTATCGATTGGTGCATTGGCGGAATTTGCTACAGATGCAAGCCTTGACGGAAGAGATACAACGTTCGAAATCATCGCGGCGTTTCAATTTGGAAAACAACAATCTGATGAGAAAGAGGTCCCGATAAAGGCTGAAGAATTGATTGTCAAGACTGAAGGCGATGACAAGAAAGAGGGAAAATTGGAAGTCGAAGTCGCAAAAAATGATAAGGAATCAAAAGCTGAAGAGCGAAAACGAATGAAAGAACTTCAACGGCAAGAAAAGGAAGCCATTGAAGTTGCAATGCGAGAAGCAAAGGAGAAAAAAGAGGCTATAGCTCAAAAGGCTGAGACTGATAAGAAGTTGCAAATAGATGAAGAGTTAGTCCGCCAAAACCGAACAGATTCACTTAAATTCATACAAATAGCTGAAAAACGGGACTCAGAGCAAAGAAAAATGGACTCCCTTGCAAGCTTGAGTGCTGAGCGAATACAACGCGCTAAATTAGCCGCAGCGGCACAGAAAAGATTGGATTCCGTAAACCGAATCAGTTTAGAAAAGCAGGAGGCTTTAGCAAGGCAACAGCAAATCGATTCTATAGAGAATCTTGCACTTGCCGAAGCGCGAGAAAAGGAACAAAAACAAATAGATTTTCTTGCAAATAGTAACGCAGAACGTATTCGGCGAAAAGAAGCGGCTGTCGCTGCTCAAAGACGATTAGATTCTATTGCTAGTTTAGTAACGAAACAAAAGGTGGTTGAAACTTCTTCAGTAAAAGAAGAAGTTGTCTTGGAGGAAAACGAGAAATACGAGGAGGTTAAGACTGAAGATGGTCTAAAACCAGGTTTTTATCTAATCGCCAATGTCTTTGGAACCAAGAAATATTACACGGCCTTTATGGAGAAACTTGAAAAAAGCGGATTAAGCCCTAGGTCTTTCCTCAGAAGTCTAAATAATTACCAATACGTATATTTAGAACGCTATGATACGATGACCGAGGCGCGAAAGGCCAGAAATAGTAAGTTTTTTGGAAAATATTCGGATAAAATATGGATTTTCAGAGTAGTAGGGCAGTAATTAAAAGAGAAGCTATTTTTTAAGCTCTCTTTTGACTAATTGTTCTAAGTAGCCAACCGTATTCAATAAGTATTTATGGTCACTAGTCATAGTTGACATTGCGATGGCACCCTGCAGCATGGTATAGAGTTGTTTAGCAAATTGCAATGGAGTAACGGGTAACTTAAATTCCCCCTTGTTCATGCCGTTTTCTAGAACCAACGCAATTTTACCCTCAATAATACTTATGGTTTCCTTTGCAGCGGCACTTAACATGGTATTGTTGTGCTTACTATCAACACCTACATTGAGTACAGGGCAGCCACCCATTGGCTCGGAGTATTCATTATAATTTTTATAGAAGTTCATAAGGTTGAAGATGCGGTCTAGAGCACTGCCTTTATCGCTCAATTGCTCATCAATCGTATTTAAAAGCATCTTGCTGTTATACTCAAAAGCGGCCAAGGCCAAAGCTTCTTTATTTTCAAAATTACCGTACAAGGCACCTTTAGTAAGCTCGGTAGCTTCGGTAAGGTCACTCATGCTCGTACCAATATAACCATGCTTATTAAATACAGGCGCGACGGTTTCTATAATAAATGCAGTGGTCCTTTCGGCTTTGGTAGACATCTCGTAATTGGTTTCACACAAATATAAAAAAATTATATACTGTGTGGTATCTCACATTCATAAAAAAAGGATGCCATTTCCGAGGCATCCTTTTTTCTGAAATATTTGGCCAATATTATTTGGCAACTTCATTCTGGTTCCTGAAAACCAATCGCTCATCAAAAAAATCGATAAGAACAATACTCTCCGCAGATATATTTCCACTTAGAAGTTCTTTGGACAATTCGTTCAAAACCAACTTTTGTATTACCCGCTTAATGGGTCTTGCCCCATACTGTGGGTCGTACCCTTTTCGTGCCAAATGCGCGATTGCTTCATCTGTTGCATCAATGGTAATATGCTGTTTGAATAAGAGTTTTTTAAGATGCCTCAACTGTAGGGTAACAATTTTGGTAATATCATCTTTGCCTAATGGGGTAAACATGATAATATCATCGATACGGTTAAGAAATTCTGGTCGAATGGTTTTCTTTAAAAGTCCCAAGACTTCGATTCTAGCAGCTTCTGTGGCGCTATTCAAATCTTTTACAGCTTCAAATTTCTCTTGTATTATTTGGCTTCCCATATTGCTGGTCATAATAATGATACAATTTTTGAAATCGGCTATTCTACCTTTATTGTCGGTGAGCCTTCCTTCATCTAAAACCTGTAATAAAATATTAAAGGTATCGGGATGGGCTTTTTCGATTTCATCTAGCAATACTACGGAGTATGGGCGACGCCTCACCGCTTCGGTCAACTGACCTCCTTCATCATACCCAACATATCCTGGAGGTGCCCCGACCAAACGACTTACCGAGTGTCGTTCTTGATACTCGCTCATATCTATTCGAGTCATGGCATTTTCATCATCGAAGAGATAGGCCGCCAATGTTTTGGCAAGTTCTGTTTTACCCACTCCTGTAGTTCCTAGAAATAAGAAAGAGCCTATAGGGCGCTTCGAATCTTGGAGGCCTGCTCTGCTTCTGCGAATGGCATCTGAAACTGCCTCAATAGCTTCTTCTTGCCCGACGACACGTTTGTGTAGAACTTGTTCGAGCTGCAGCAGTTTTTCGCGCTCACTCTGTAGCATTTTGGTGACCGGTATACCTGTCCATTTAGCAACTACTTCGGCGATGTCTTCGTTAGTCACTTCTTCTTTGATTAGTGTACCTGATTGCTGCTGTTCTGCAAGATTATTTTGAAGTTTTTCTAGTTGTTCTTGTGCATCTTTAATTTTGCCATAACGTAATTCGGCGACCTTCCCATAATCACCATTTCGCTCTGCCCGTTCTGCTTCTAGCTTAAAGTCTTCAATGTCTTGCTTTGTTTTTTGAATGGTGTCCACTACTTTTTTTTCCCCTTCCCACTTAGCAAAAACCTCATTTCGTTCTTCTTTGAAGTTCGCAAGGTCCACGTTTAAAATCTTTAATTTGGCGGTATCGTTTTCCCTCTTTATCGCTTCAATTTCGATTTCAAGCTGCATGATTTTTCTATCTAGCACGTCTAGTTCTTCGGGTTTGGAATTAATTTCCATACGAAGCTTAGATGCCGCCTCATCTATCAAATCGATAGCTTTATCGGGTAAGAACCTATTCGTAATATATCGTTGCGACAATTCTACGGCAGCTATTACCGCTTCATCTTTAATACGCACTTTATGATGAGCCTCATATTTTTCTTTGATACCCCTTAATATTGAAATCGCACTTTCGGTATCAGGTTCCGCAACCACTACTTTTTGAAAACGGCGCTCCAAAGCCTTGTCCTTTTCAAAATACTTCTGGTACTCATCCAACGTGGTAGCACCTATTGCTCTTAGTTCTCCTCGCGCCAGTGCCGGTTTCAAAATATTGGCAGCGTCCATCGCTCCTTGACCACCACCAGCACCCACTAAGGTGTGAATTTCATCAATGAACAGCACTATGTTGCCGTCTGAAGAAATAACCTCTTTGATTACAGCCTTTAAGCGTTCTTCGAATTCGCCTTTATATTTAGCTCCCGCGATTAATGCGCCCATATCCAAGGAGTAAATTACCTTGTCTTTCAGATTTTCAGGAATATCACCTTGCACAATACGATGTGCCAAACCTTCAGCGATAGCGGTTTTACCCACACCAGGTTCCCCCACAAGCATAGGGTTGTTTTTGGTTCTTCTAGATAGAATTTGAAGAATTCTGCGAATCTCCTCATCTCGACCAATGACGGGGTCAAGTTTGCCTTCATCGGCCAATTTATTCAGGTTTTTTGCGAATTTATCGAGAGAGTTATAGGTGTCTTCGGCACTTTGTGAGGTAACTTTTCCGCCTTTCCGTAAATCTTCTATTGCGGCCTTCAAATCTTTTAAGGTCGCTCCCTGATCTTTTAAAATTTGCGCGATTTTACTTTTTGACTTGAAAATAGCAAGTAGCAAATGCTCAATTGACACGAACTCATCACCCATTTTTTTGGCAATGCTGCTCGCCTCGTTCAAAGATTTTGCAGTCTCTGGAGCAATCATCAAATCGCCACCCGAAACTTTTGAGAAGCTCTCGAGTTCTTTTTCTAAGATTTGAGTTACAATCGCAGGGTTGATGTTTAATTTTTTCAGAATAAAAGGAACTACATTTTCCTCTACTTCTGTCAACGCCTTAAAAAGGTGTTCGTTCTCAATTTGCTGATGACCCATTTCTTGGGCAAGCTGTTGCGCTTGTTGCACGGCTTCCTGAGATTTTATAGTATATTGATTAAAATTCATGATATATTTTTCTGTTGTTGTATCTTTTACAGCTGTGGTAAGTCAACAACAATACCAAGGCGGATGAGCAGACAAAATGTCTGTATAGGTTAATAAAAACGGGACATTTCGTCAGTTTGTAGGCTTTTAAGCGACGACCGACTTATTTTAATAAAAAGAGCAGTATGGGATTTTTAAAAGGATTATTCGGAAATAAAACCGAGAGCGGGCAAAAGAAAGAAAAAAAACTTCCGTGGCTTGTTTTGGATTCGATTGCACAATTGAAGGAAATCGAAAAAAGATCTACATCAAAACCCCAGATTATTTTTAAACATTCAACCACTTGCGGAATTAGTAGAATGGTGATGAATATGTTTGTGAGCAACTATGATTTTACTCCTGAACAAGCTGACCTATATTATCTAGATCTGCATGCGCATCGAGAAGTTTCTAATGAAACGGGTTATACATTTCAAGTAATGCACCAGTCGCCGCAATTATTAATCATTAAAAATGGTATAGCAGTCGCGCATGCCTCTCATGGTGCAATTGCTGATATTGACTTAAAAAAATACGCATAATAATTTCTCAAGACTAAGGTTTAAACAGCCATACCAAAAGTAAGTTTTTATACAACATCTTATATTTAACCATGGTGCTTAAGTCATAAATCTTGTAAAATAATGCGCTATATTCAGCTGCTTTTTTGTTAATTTCTATTTGATAAGTTTCCAAGCAAAAATTCTTTTTTTAGTAGTAAAACAAGCTTCAAGTTGTATTTTTGTCACTCTTTAATTTTAAATAAAAAGCCATGCAACGCGACACCCGCATATTCGAATTGATACAAGAAGAAAAAGAACGCCAAATCAACGGTATTGAACTCATTGCATCTGAGAATTTTACGAGTCCGCAGGTTATGGAAGCCGCTGGGTCGGTATTAACGAACAAATACGCAGAAGGTTATCCTGGTAAGCGCTATTATGGAGGTTGCGAAGTTGTTGATATTGTAGAGCAATTGGCAATAGATCGTGCTAAGGAACTTTTTGGTGCCGATTATGCCAATGTGCAACCACATTCAGGCTCTCAGGCGAATGCATCTGTATATCATGCGTGTCTTCAACCAGGTGATACCATTTTAGGTTTTGACCTTTCGCACGGCGGGCATTTGACTCATGGTTCACCCGTAAATTTTTCTGGACGTTTGTACAACCCTGTCTTTTACGGAGTAGAGGAAGAGACCGGTGTTTTAAATTATGATGTTATTCAAGAAATTGCGAAGCGGGAAAAACCAAAAATGATTATTGCCGGTGCTTCTGCCTACTCGCGCGATATGGATTTTAAACGTTTTCGCGAAATTGCGGATAGTGTTGGAGCATTGTTATTAGCCGATATTTCGCACCCGGCAGGATTGATTGCTAAAGG
>Ga0114957_1001613_pt1 | contig 23975 bp, 19 predicted proteins | sample BantaG_FD_87175 | JGI IMG/M metagenome (GOLD analysis project Ga0114957, IMG submission 87175) | Marine algal microbial communities from Bantry Bay, Ireland - BantryBay_4 metaG | ecosystem: Host-associated > Algae > Red algae > Unclassified | place: Bantry Bay, Ireland | collected 2014-11-21 | reverse complement strand
TCGAAATGAGTTGCCCAAGCAAAAGCTTTTCTTTTAAAAATGGGCATATTTTTAACAGAAAAGGAAATCGTATTTTTTTCGAAAAGAAGTTCTTTCATTGATGTAATTAAGGTTTTCTCAAAATGAAAACATAAAAATGGTTTCAAAAGTTTAGACGAAAAATGCGCTGAAAGATACAATATCTTTCAGCGCATTTATATTTTTTAACAGAAGGTTAAGATTAACCTTTCTTACTGGTAATTTTTATTTCAACTCTTTGATTCTTCTTTTGCATCTCTTTACTAGGTGAAAAAGTAACGGGTTTGGTTTTTCCATAACCTTTAAAGGCAAGTCGATTTTTGTCAATTCCTTTATTGATTAAATAATCGACAACAGCTTTTGCTCTATTAGCAGAAAGTTCGTTACAATAGTCAGTTTGACAATTTCTGTTAGTATGACCACCAATCTCAACTTTAACTAAACTATTGTTATTCATGAAAGTGAAAATTTCATCCAAAGCAGGTTTTGAAACATCATTAATTTCAAAGGAATTAATGTCAAAGAAAAGTTTATCTACTTTTATAGTTTCGCCTTCATCTAATTTATCTAAGATTTTTTCCATCTCAGTTTTTGTAGGCTTAGGATCAGTTTTGACAATTGGTGTTTCTACAGGAGGTTCATAAATGAGGGTGGCCTGATCTCTCGCATTGCCCGCAGAGTTAGCTGCACGAATTGAAATTTCATTGATTCCCTCTCTTAGTTCAATATTCACCTTTAGATTATTAGTCGTAGGATTAAAAGAAAAATCTCTACTATTTTTTCCATTTACCTTTACGATGATTTTATTGCTACGTTCAATATTCATCACTTTTGCCAATAAATTGAAAGTATTTTTTGCAACGGTTTCACGTGCAGTTGGAGGATTAGTAATTTCTACTTCTGGTTTTTTTACTACAGGTATTTCTTCATCACAAGGAATAGGTTGAATTGCAGATGCATTATCTAACAATAAATTTCCATTTGGAGGAGATAGCGTTGGCGTTTTGAAAAAAGCCTCCAAGATAATATATGTTGTTCTTTGCTTTGGTTCGAATTTAAAATCGAATTGTTTCCAATCTGTATTTCTAACTATTTCACTTTCTCCTAAAAGTTCTTTCTTTTCACAGTAACCCGTTCCGCCCCAAACTCTCAGTTTTAATGGTTGGGTAAAATTGACTTTTACAGCAGATCCTCGGAGTGCACTTTCATAAGTTGCCGACCTTGCCAAATGAATGCTAAAAGTATAACATTGATCTGGATACATAGGAGCATTTAATCTTTGTGCTACTGATTCCCAAGAGTCATTTTCTCTAACTACCAATCCAAGATAAGTGTCACCTTCTTGAGCAACTTTATTGACTTTAAAAACGGATACTGGAGATTCAGGATGAACATCAGGAGGGGTTTCATTTGGAAAATTAATTCTACCACAATCAAACCAACCACGAGGTGGACTTGCGGGACGAGGAAAATCTTCAAAAGATGGATTATTTAATCGAATAACATTTTGAGCAAAACTTTGATCAAATGAAAAAAGCAATATAGCTATGATGGCAATAAAAATTCGTTTGGACATATTTTACTTCTTTAAGTTTTTTCTTTCTCAGTTAAGAACGTAAAGGTAGACTGTTTTTGTTTAGAGACGGTACACGAAATTTACAGAAAAACTACGAATTCTATAAAAGTTTAAGTTTTCATTAACTAAAAAACGTGTTGAAGTGATTTCTTTGAAAAAAATTGCGTGATAGAGAATTCTAAAATACAATTATTTTTTCAAAAAATAGATACACTTAAACACGTTTTGAGTTTGAAATTGTTACATCTTCAACTCACAAGGTGACTCGAAGTCACCTTGTGAGTAAGGACAGTTTATTTAAAAGCATTCAATCCAGTTACATCCATACCTGTGATGAGTAAGTGAATATCATGTGTACCTTCATAAGTAAGTACGGTTTCTAAATTCATCATGTGCCGCATGATAGGATACTCATTAGTAATCCCCATTCCGCCATGAATTTGACGTGCTTCTCTTGCTATTTCTAAAGCCATATGAACATTATTTCTTTTAGCCATAGAAATTTGAGCAGGGGTAGCTTTTCCTACATTTGCAAGTGTACCTAATCTCCAAGCTAGTAATTGAGCTTTAGTCAATTCGGTAATCATCTCTGCTAATTTCTTTTGTGTCAACTGGAATTGACCAATAGGTTTTCCAAATTGAATTCGCTCTTGAGAATATCTCAAAGCAGAATCATAACAATCCATCCCTGCACCAATCGCTCCCCAAGCAATTCCATATCTTGCTTTTGACAAACATGATAAAGGGCCTTTTAATCCTTCCACTTCAGGAAGTACATTTGATTTAGGAACTCGTACATCTTCAAAGACAAGTTCTCCTGTAATGGATGCACGAAGACTCCATTTTCCATGAATTTCTGGAGTAGAAAATCCTTTCATTCCTTTTTCTACAATCAAACCTTTGATACGACCTTCTTCATTTTTTGCCCAAACAACTGCTATATCTGCAACTGGTGAATTGGTAATCCACATCTTTGCACCATTCAAAATATAGGCATCGCCATCGTCTTTTATATTGGTAATCATTCCACCTGGATCAGAACCATGATCTGGTTCTGTCAATCCAAAACAACCGATTAATTCACCACTTGCCAACTTCGGTAAGTATTTCATTTTTTGTTCCTCAGAACCGAAACGATAAATAGGATACATGACTAATGAACCTTGTACCGAAGCCATAGAACGAATTCCTGAGTCACCTCTTTCTAGTTCTTGCATAATGATTCCATATGCAATTTCATCCATTCCACCACACCCATATTTTGCAGGAAGACTTGGACCAAATGCTCCAATATCAGCTAATCCTTTAAATAAATGGGTCGGACATTCTGCTCGATTGGCATAGTCTTCAATGATTGGACTTACTTCTTGTTTTACCCATGAGCGAACTGCGTCACGTGCTAATAAATGGTCATCATTCAATAATTCGTCAATATTGTAATAATCATGTCCTTGAAATCGATCTTCGCGAGCAGATGCTCCAGCGTGCGTCGTACTTCCATTTCCTTGTAACATATTCTAAAGTTTTAAATGGTTAATTTTTTTTGCAAAAATAAGGAAAAAAAACGGTTGACGGTCGTTTCACTTGACGGTGGACGGACGCTACGCTTGACGATTCGAAAATATTTTGATCAAAGTTATTCGAACCGTCAAGCGTAGCGTCCGTCCACCGTCAAGTGAAACGACCGTCAACCGTTTTTTTTTATACGGAGAATTCGATGTTTTGATTTTTTTTATGGGAAAAATTTTACTTTTGATAAAAAAAAGAAATGGGTCAGATAGCATTAGAAGGTATGCAATTTTACGCTTACCATGGATTTTATGAAGAAGAACAGATTATTGGGAATAATTATGTGATTGATGTTTTTATCAAAACGAACTTTGGTGCAGCAGTCGAAGAAGATGATTTGTATAAAACGATCAATTATGAGACGGTTTATTTGATTTGTCAAAAAGAAATGAAAATCAAAACTAGACTACTCGAAACACTTGCTGCTAGAATACTATATGGATTGAAGTATCAGTTTCAAAATATTCAAGAGGCTACGATTAATATTAAAAAAGAAAATCCTATGCCTGGGGTGAAATTAGATAGTTCTTCTATCCAATTATCAGAAAAGTTTATAGACGAATGTCCACGATGTTCCAACCCTTTTATTTGTTATCAAGATGAAAATTGTTGGTGCGAAGAAGTAAAAATACATGAGCAAACTCAGACCATGTTGGAGCAAAAATACGGTGGTTGTTTATGTAAGAATTGTTTGACGTACTATGCGGGATAGAAAATTTAAACTTTTCATAACACCCCTTTTGATATCCTGTTCGTTTAAATGGAAAGACATTTGATATGGATAATGTTAACATGGTTAGTCTAAAAAAAATACTCAACCATTTTGAACATGCTCTAAACTAAATCAAACTATTGAAAACAGATTATTATTTTTTTCACAAAAAACTCTTTAACGATGTTTAAGAAATTTGCACTATTGTTTTTATGTTTCCAGTTAGTTGCTTGTACGGAGTTGCAATCTGTACTTGATGCAGCTTCTTCTGGAACAGGATTAACTTCCCAACAAATTGGTAATGGATTAAAGGAAGCACTCAATGTAGGAATAGGAAAAGGCTCAGATCGGTTGTCTGCGCTAGATGGATATTACAAAAGTTCATACAAAATATTACTTCCTGCAGAAGCTCAAAAAATAGAAAAAACGCTTCGAGATATCGGAGCTGGTAATCTCGTAGATAAAGCGATTATGAAAATCAATCGAGCTGCGGAAGATGCTGCTAAAGGTGCGAAACCTATTTTCGTTTCCGCGATTAAGCAGATGACTTTCCAAGATGCTATGGGGATTTTAAAAGGAGATAAAAATGCTGCTACAAAATATTTAAATCGAACAACTTACAATCAATTGTACGATCAATTTCAGCCAGTAATCGTAAAGTCATTAAATAAAATGAAAGCTTTGGACCATTGGGAAACGGTAGTAAGTAAGTACAATAAAGTTCCTTTTGTTCAAAAACAGAACCCGAAGTTAGACGATTATATTACCAATAAAGCATTGGACGGATTGTTTGGAATGGTGGCAAGAGAAGAATTAAATATTCGTAACAATGTATCTGCAAGAAGTTCAAAATTATTGAAAGACGTTTTTGCAATGCAAGATTAATTAACTTAGAACTGATAATGTATAATTGATAACTAAAAACGGTGAGTTTTCTTTGAAGGAAGGCTCACCGTTTTTAGTTATTAGTTATACATTATCAGTTCTAAGTTAATCATTCGTTCATCCTATTGGTTAGTCGTTGGACTAATTTGAATTCGCTGAGGAAAGATTTGGCGATGACTCGAATGACGGTGTAAGCAGGAATTGCCAACACCATTCCTAAGATCCCACCTACTTTTGCTCCTACTAAAATTACAATAAATATTTCTAGTGGATGTGCAGAAACACTATTAGAAAAAATATAAGGTTGTAGTAAAAAATTATCTAGTATTTGCATGGCAGCGAATGCTCCCATCACCATCAATATCAACGGTAACATTTCATCATAAAAGGCTAAATCCAAATTAGAAGAGATCGTTATGAAAACTCCAAACATAGCTCCGATGAGTGGACCAACGTAAGGAATGACATTGATACATGCGGCAAAGAATGCAATTAATATAGCACTCTTGATTCCTATTAATGTAAGAACGAGATACATGAAAATAGTAATCACCGTTACTTGAATCGAAATTCCAACAAAGTATCTACGTAGCATGGTACTAGATTCTTCAACGGCATGAATTACCTTTTTTTCAGAACCTGCAGGGACTAGTGCTTCTAAAACATTGGAAAATAAACCTTGTTCTTTTAAAAAGAAAAAAGTGATAAATAAAATAGACATGAGTGCAATTATCAGATTACCCATAAAGCCAACAATCCTACTAAAAAGAGCAGGAATTTGAGCAGGATTAAAAGCTGTAAAAATTCTTTTTTGGATTTTTTCAATAGGTGTATCATTATGTTGAATAACTGCGGTTGAGTCTATGGCAGGAGGAGGAGTGAGGTCGATAGGTTGATTATCAATTTTTATTTCTAGGGTGATATTTGTCTTTGTAATGGTATCTCCATTTGCCAAAAGAATAGAATCAATAGCCACAAAGGCACTAGAAACTGTTTTTTGTTTTTCTTTTGGAATTTCGATTTCTAGGGTTGAAGAAATGGAGTCTATTTTTAAAGGATCAATTGCGGGGGGCGTCGCAACTATTATTCTAGAAGAATCTGGTGAAATTTCCTTTGGCGTATTTTCTATAATTTCTCCTTCTATCAAGCCTTTTTCTATCAAAATATTATTCAAACTATTGATAGGCTCTTCTAGTGATTTTACAAGACTTGCATAGTCAATGCCAGCGAGATTTCGAGTTTGTTGAACAATAGGTGGAACAAAAACCCAGATCAAAGCAGTCAATAAAAATAAGAAAGTCGAAAGTGTCAAAGCTGCACTTCCTGCATTACCTAGTTTTAAATAGTTTTTTAAAAAACTCATAATCGGTTGACCTACCATTGAAAGCACCCAAGCGACTAGGACGTAGGCAACAATATCGCTGAAATAGTAAAACACTACTCCAATAAGAAGTATAGTAAATGCAATGGCGATATAACGACTCCAGTTTTTCATAAACAGTTTATAACATATCCTTTAAAACTTTCCATACATTATCTGCTAAGATAAGATGTCCCTCTGCAGTTGGATGAATTCTATCTTTTTGATTTAATTCAGGTATTCCTCCTACATTTTCTAATAAAAAAGGAACTAGACTAGCTTTGTATTCTTTAGCTAAATTAGTAAAAATAGCCCCAAATTTCTGCGTGAACTCGGCACCCATATTTGGTGGAGGAAACATTCCTGTTACTAATAATTTTGCATCTGGATGTTTTTCTTTTACGGTATCAAAAATCGCTTTTAGATTTTTGGTAGTTTCTGTAGTTGGAAGACCTCGAAGCCCATCATTGGCTCCTAATTCTAACACAAAAATATCAAAATCATATTGGTCGCAGATCCATTCAATTCGACCTTTTCCACCTGAGGAGGTTTCTCCACTTTTACCTGCTTGAATGGTTTCATAATCCAGGTTTAAAGAATCTAAGATGTTTTGAATAGCTCCTACATAACTATCTCCTTTTGGATTGTCTAGACCATAACCTGCGGTTAAACTATCTCCAAAAAATAAAATTTTCTTTTTATCTGTTTTTTTTGAATTATCAGGAGTTGAGATAGTTTTTGTAGGTGTATTGTTGGAAGTTGTCTTTGCAGGTTCTTTTGTTGCGGAGTCTGCACAACTGAAAATTCCAAAAACAAGTAGTATTAAAAACACTTTTTTGAAAATAAGATTCATGTATAATTTTTTTTTTTACAAAGATAAGATTCTAAAGTAAAACGACTTTTTAAGTCGTTAAGGTATTCGACAAAACATGATTTCAAAAAGCGTAATTTGTCGAATACCTTAACGACTTAAAAAGTCGTTTTACTTAAAAGTTGTATTCGAAACCTTCTATTTTTTTCGTTCCGTAACAAACGTCACTAAATCCTCAAGTGACTCACGGGCAGGAGAAGACGGGAAGGTGTGTAAAATTTCAAATGCATCGGCACGGTATTCTAACATTGCCTTTTCAGCATATTCCAAACCGCCACTAGCTCGAACAAATTCAATCACCTCGTTTACTTTTTCAGGTTTATCATTATGACGTTTTACGATATTGATAATTCTTTTTCGTTCCGATCGAGAAGCATTATTGAGTGCATAAATGAGTGGAAGCGTCATCTTTTTTTCTTTGATGTCAATGCCTAATGGTTTACCGACATCATCCGTTCCAAAATCAAAAAGATCATCTCTAATTTGAAATGCGATTCCAATTTTTTCCCCAAACAATTTCACCTTCTCAATAATGGTTTCATCCCCAGTTGTGGAAGCCACACCAGCAGCACAAGATGCCGCAATTAGCGAAGCTGTTTTTTGTCGAATGATTTCAAAATAAATATCTTCCTTAATATTAAGTTTTCGAGTCTTTTCACTTTGTAATAATTCACCTTCGATAATTTCTTTGACGGCATGTGAAAAGATTTCTAAAAGCTGAAATCGTTTATTTTTTAGACAAATCAAAAGAGATTGAGCAATCCATAAATCACCAATTGTAACTGCTATTTTGTTTTTCCAAAGTGCATTAACTGAAGCTACTCCTCGACGTTCATTAGCATCGTCGACCACATCATCGTGTATCAATGTAGCGGTATGTAACATTTCTACAAAAGTGGCGGTATGATAAGTACCTTCATTGACCTCTCCACAAAGTTGCGCACTTAACAGCACAAACATCGGGCGCATCTGTTTTCCTTTTTGTTGAAAAATATAGGTATTGATTTTTTGCAAAAGTGAAACTTCACTTTCAAGTGCGGCTTCAAATCGCTTTTCAAAAATTTTTAATTCATCAGCGATGGGATGCTTGATAGTGTTTAAAGATTTAGTCATGGTCATTTTTTTCTTTGAATTACAAAATTGACTAAATCTTCCAAAGATTCTTTTGCTTTAGAATCTGGGATAGTTTTTAAAATGGCTAAAGCTTCTTTTTGATATTGTATCATGATTTTTTGAGCATATTCTAAAGCACCATTTGCTTGCACAAGTGCAATCACTTCATTGGCTTTTTTTCCTTGTCGAACATGATTAATCATTTTTCTTTTTTCTGCCAGAGAAACTCGGTTAAGCGTATAGATGAATGGCAAACTCATTGCCTTCTCTTTAAGGTCAATACCAAGTGGATTTCTAGGACTATTAATTCCAAAATCAAATAACTCATCTCGAAGCTGAAATGCGATACCAATTTTTTCTCCAAAGGCATTCATTTTTTCAATGTCCTTTTCATCCTCTGAAGTAGATGCCGTTCCCACGGCGCATGCTGCAGCAATTAGTGAAGCTGTTTTTTTACGAATGATTTCAAAATATTTTTTTTCATCAATATCGTATTGTCGTGATCTTTCAATTTTTAGTAGTTCCCCTTCGCTCATTTGCTTGACAGCTTCTGCTACAATTTCTAATAACTGAAATCGCTTATTTTGTAAGGCGATTAAAAATCCTTTTTGAAGCAAATAATCTCCAACAATAACCGCAATCTTATTTTTCCAAATTGCATTTAAAGAAAATAAACCTCTTCGTTCATATGAATCGTCCACCACGTCATCATGAACTAAGGTGGCAGTATGTAAAAGTTCTACCAAAGAGGCACCATGATGGGTCGCATCATTTATTTTTCCAAAAAGTTGAGCAGATAAAAAGACGAACATAGGGCGTACTTGTTTACCTTTTCGTTGGACAATGTAATATGTGATTTTATCCAATAAGGGAACATTGCTTCGCATGTCATCTCGAAACCTTTTTTCGAAACTCTTTAATTCAATCTCAATCGGTCGTTTTATCGTTTTTAACGATTGGACCATAAAATGTTTTTTTTTGTGAAAAATAAAAACTGTTATAAGTTATTCTTTTAGTGTCCCTAAAGCGCAAGATACATGCAATTCCTTGTTTGTAGGTAAAACATTTACGGGAAAGAATAGTTGAAAAATATAAAGACGAACCACGGACGCTTCGCTTGACGAACCACGAACCACGGTCGATATACGTTTTTTCCGTGGTTCGAGGTTTGTCAAGCGAAGCGTTCGAAGTTCGTTTTCTAGAATCAAATGAATGGGGAGGAAATCAAAAAAACCAACTCCTTATAATTAAGGAGTTGGAATTTTGTCAAGGGAGAGCATTGTTTTAAGGGGTTATGATAGTATCAAATTGAGAAATACATAAAGTCGTACGGGTGTTGTTTAATGTTTTCTCAAACTATGCATATTTGCGCTCCACTTTGATTTTGTCATTTATCCAAACGTGTAAGATTTGGTGACTTATTAAACTCGGATGTTGTTTTAAAACGGGTTGATTGTTCTCTATTAATTTTTTTATAGGATGAAATGCTTGTAAATTTTCTTTAATCCCAATGAGTTCTTTCATCATCTCTAATAATGTTTCTTCCACTTTTCCTAAAACTCCTATTGAGCTTAACGCTACATGAATATTTTGAATATCGTTGTGATTTATTTCAAGATCATCTAATTCATATTGTAAAATTAATTCCATTAATCTTACATATTTCATGATATGAGGATCTAACTTGCTATTACCTAGTGAATTTATTTTTTCGATAATTGACCAAGTCGCCTTGTATTCTTTTTTGAAAAAATGATAAACAGCGATGTGGTAAAAAATAGTAATTCGTTGATAAATTGGTAATAAATTTATTGAAGCTGAATTAGTTGTGATTTTTGAATAAATGACTTCAGCTTCCGAATGATTATTTCTTGTCAAGTGATTAATAAATTGAAATGCATCAATTTCAATTTGATATTTCTGCTCTTCTTGTTTTGATTGAGCATTTGTTTTTACAGTATTCCATTCTTCTAGTTCCTCTGTCAAATCATCATCAAGATTACCATACGTTATTTTGCAGAAAGTGAAATCTCTTAATTGTCTGATAAAATCCATTTTAAAAATGGATTTCATATGTGGATTTTCCTGCCAGTATTCAAACATTTTTTTGCCCCAATAAAATGCCTTAGAAAAATCAAAATGCACTTGAGCATTTAAAAAAGTAATTTCCATGAAAAGTACTTTTGAAAAAAAGGTAGAAGCTTTCGTTTCATCTTTCATCAAAGGATGCTCCATGATTTCATCAAAGAGTGTACTTATTGGAGTCGATTCGTGGAAGTTAAAAAAGGTGTCGTAATGTAAGCGCACTTTAGTATGAAGTGAGCGATATAAATTTTCTGTATGAAGTTTTTGGGTGACTTGCTCATAGGATTTTAAAAACTCTTTTGTTGCAAGTTGGATAGTTTTGTGATTTTCAAGGAATGGAAGAAGCTGTTGTTCTTTTTCCAAAAATTTTTGTTGCCAGCCTGTAAGTTGATTGACTAATGCAATCTTCTTTCCCCGTTTTAAAATTTTGTAAGCTTGAGTGTATAAAGTTTTGTGAAAAAGTACATCAAACGAATGGATTAAAACATCCAGTTTAGCATACTCGCATCGAGTACTGTAAAACTGTTGAAGTACTTTTAGGATTTGCTTATAAAGCAAAAACTTGGTCTTTGAAATTTGTTTGGAAAAAGTGTGTTTACGAAGTTTTCTTTGAAGTTTAGGTTCGTCATATTCTTCTTGGGCATCGATAGCATCAAAAAGGATAGTATAATTATTTTCACTTTTTTGGGAGCCACTTACTTGTAATTTAAAAAGTCGTTTTTCCGATTTAGAAAGACTCTTAATAATTGTATGTAAGTCTTGAGGGCTTTTCATTTGGACTTTTTAAAAGGGTTAAGACTGATTTCCAAAAAGTGAAATACATCATTTCATATTGCTCCTCAAATGTAATTTTAAAAGTAAAGATAATAATTTAGGAAAAAAATAATTTATGGTTTTAAAGTAAGGTTTAAAAATAATTAATTTACATTTTCAAAAAGGTTTTTTTTGTTTTTTATAGCTTAATAGATTGATAGTCAGTAAGTTGTCATTTTTGAATATCTAATATCCAAAATATAAATAAATTAGAATAAAGTAGTAAATTAAGGCTTCAAAATAAAAACCGCTTTATAAAAAATACTTTTTTAGGAATGGCAACTAGTAAAGAATCTACAAGAAATAAAAAATCAGAATACCAAGATCCCTTGTTTGAATTGATTAAATCGATGTCAGCTACGGAGAAGAGGTACTTTATTGTAAGAGCAGAAAAGATTAGAAATATAGATGGGAATATTCCTGATTATTACATCCTTTTCCAATTGTTGGTTAAAAGAGAATTTTTTAATGAAAAAGAGGTAGCGCAAGAATTATTGAAGAAAGTTGGAAAAAAGAGCTTTTCAAATTTTACAGTTAAAAAAAATGAACTGTATGATGCTTTGATGAAGCGATTGAAAAGCTATCATTTTAATAAATCAAAAAAGTCGGCAGACTATATTAAGGTACTTCTCCAAGATTCTAATTTTTTATTTAAGCGAGGACTGTATCAGCAAGCTAATAAAAAAATTAGGGCAGCGCGTAAGATGGCAGAAAAGTGTGGAGATACTTTAAGTTTAATTGAAATGAATAGGTTAGAGCGAGAATTTTTAAGAACTAACCGAGTGGTAAAAATGGAGAAACGATTAGAGGAACTACATCAAGAAGAAAAAAAATTGATTAAGGATTTAACCGTAGAGGCTGAACGTAATAAAGATTATGATAATTTGCTAGCAAAGTTATTGACTAAAAATCGCTTGACGAATAAAAAAGATGTTGAACAATTAAAATCTGAATATAATCATTTAGAAAAATTTTTAGATGGAAAAGATTTACCAATTCAGGCAGAGAGGTTTTTGTTAAGTAGTTTGATTAGTTACTATTATTTATTAGGAAATAATGAACAGGCAGATAGTTTAATGAAATTAGTATTTCAATGGTGGAAAAATAATAATTTATGGAAAGAAAAGATGCCTCACTATTACATTAGCGCACTATCTAATGTATTATCCACATATAATCGAGAGAAGAATTATAGCGAATTTTTAAAGACATTAGAAATTTTAGAAAAATTTGATATTAATACACAACATGAAAAAACTCTGAGATTTTATTTTTTAATGCACCAGAGATTAATGTATTATCTGAATTCTGGACTAATTAATGAAGCATGTTCTTTATCAAAAAGAATAGAAAAAGGCTTAAAAGTAAATAATTTAAGTGAAGCAAATCATATTATGTTAATTAATAATGTAGTAATAGCTCATTTTTTAAATAGTAATTTTTTGGAATGCATTAGATGGATAAAATTTTATAAGCCATTTAAAAAAATGGCAAGGGGCAAACTGAAAATTCAATTTAGTCAAATATTGAAACTGATTGCTTATTATGAGTTAGGTGATATGAATAATTTTGATAAAACTTATGGGGCAACATTAAGATATCTATCAGGTATAATGAATGTTGATCCATTAGATTTTGATATGGTAATGTTATCACAAATTTATAAGTTAAACAATGCTCTTCCCAAAGAGCAGAAGTATATATTAAAAGAAATTAGAGACTACCTTCAATCTTTTTCAAATCAATATAAACGAGTAGGAAGAGAAGAACTATTTTTTTGGGTAAATAGTAAGTTAGAAAATAAAAGCATGAAAAATTTACTTTTAGAGCAAATAAAAAATAGTCCATAAAATATTTTACAGACTATTTTTTACACATTTTTTTAATTAAATTTTAGGTTCTAATTAATAATTTTGTTTGGGTTGAATCTAACCTGAGATTAATCACATTTCCACCTGATAAATCATATTTTTTGATTTGGCCCGTAACTGTAGGTACAACATCATCATCACCAACAAATAATGCTTGATTAGTACCTTCATGAAAAGTGGCAGCCCATTGTGCAGCAGGCGCAATGGAAAGTTCATCAGTACCATTTTGTAAAGGCTTGGAAGCAGCAACTACATGTACCTCACCTATAATAGAAGTGATGAATATACCATTGCCAGTTAAAGAAAAAACTGCAGTAAGACCATTATTTTCGGTCAAATACATAAGTTTCATGTCCGTGGACAGAGAAATTGATTTTGCCATTTTAATTATATGCGTTTAGTTAACAAATCTAGTTTTAAAAATGGCCTTACCTATAGAATGTTCTATGTTCTGATATCTAAGGCTTGAGTTATATTAAAAATATTTATATGCAATATGTACTTTACTTTTGTCTTTGTCAAATCACAAAAATCAAGGCTTTCGAAATTTCAAAAAATATAAAAAGATTATAATGTCTTGAAAATGAATAGGTTATATTTTATTGAAATCTAATTTCCAAGTAGCTTTTTAAAAACGGATTTTTTAAAAAAAAGTTAGTGTAACTCATTTTTATCTTTAATTTTGCCGTTCACTTACTTATACAGTAATTAGAGTATGTGAATGAAATGTTATGCTTGTGGTAGTTTATTTATTTCCTAGTTCCTAAAATGAAATAAAGTGCTCGGATTTTTTAGAACCAATCAATTAGCGGCTAATCTTCTTCTTATCATCTATGTGATAGTTTTGTACATCGCAGGACTGCTTGCCACGAGTACCTGGGAATCGAGTGAGGGAGGTGTACTGACTCAAGTTATCCATCACTATGTTGGAACTCAGGGAATGTTGCCGAAAATTTTTACGATTATATTGGTTTTGTTACAAGCATTGTTGTTGAATATTTTGGCAGCAAGATTTCGAATTTCCGAAGAGGTGACGATGTATCCAGGGGTATTTTATCTTCTGCTGATGAGCACATTACCTGATTTCCAAAATTTATCACCAGTGTTGATTGGAAATACATTTCTGATTTTAGCGGTGTCCAGCCTTTTTAATTCTTATAAAAAAACATCTACAGCGAATTCAATTTTTAATGTTGGATTTTGGGTAGGAATGGCAAGCCTTTGCTATTTTTCTAATTTTGTATTTGTCTTGTTAGCAATTTTCGGTTTATCCACTATACGGAATTTAAGAATTAATGAACTTTTTATGATTCTAATAGGAGTTTTGGTTCCTTTATTTCTGGCAGGGACTATTGCTTTTTGGAATGATGCTTTAGAAAGTTTTTACCAAATAACATTTATCAATCAATTTGGTGTTTTGGATTTTGCAATAGATACTCATTGGAAAAATTATGTTCCTCTGATTCTTTTTGGACTATTGACACTTATATCTTTTTTAAGCTTAAATACTTATTTTCAAAAACAAGGTATCCGTTCACAAAAAAATATTCAAGTCCTTTATTATTTTATCATCATAGCGATTCTATCTATTTTTTTACAAAAAGAAATAACCGTGAATCGACTACAATTATTAGCTATTCCTCTTGCATTACTTTTACCACTTAATTTTTTAAGTTTTAAAAGAAAAGAAATAGGGAATGGAATACATTTAACCTGGTTGATTGGCGTTTTATTTTTACAGTATCGGTTATTATTTATGTAAAATATTTAAGTGTATAATTATGTCCAAACACTTAAAACCAATTATCTTTGCATTCTTTAAAATCCTCTAAATAAAAATATTATGAAATTCGGAGTTATTGTTTTTCCAGGTTCTAATTGTGATGATGATATGATTCATGTATTGGGTACGGTGATGGAGAAAGAGGTAAAAAAGATATGGCACAAAGAAACTTCGCTTGAAGGATTCACAAAAGGAGATTGCATTGTTTTGCCAGGAGGATTTTCATATGGAGATTATTTACGAGCTGGAGCGATTGCGAGATTTTCGCCGATTATGAAATCGGTTGTTGAGTTTGCTAATAACGGAGGTTATGTTTGGGGAATCTGTAATGGGTTTCAAGTATTGTGTGAAGCAGGTTTGTTACCAGGCGTTTTATTAAGAAATAGTAATCAAAAATTTATTTGTAAAAATACTTACCTCAAAACTTTGACTAGTAATTCTGCAATTACTTCAAAGATAGATGCGAATCAAACCCTTCGTATCCCTATTGCTCATGCAGAAGGAAGATACTTGGCTGATGATGCTACTTTAAAATCTTTAGAAGAAAATGACCAAATCCTTTTCAAATATTGCGATAAAAATGGCAATATAAATGATGAGGCAAATCCTAACGGTTCAACTAACGGAATCGCAGGAATCTGTAATGCTAATCGAAATGTATTTGGAATGATGCCTCACCCAGAGCGTGCTTCTGAAATGTTATTAGGAAATGATGATGGACGAATTATGTTTGAATCATTATTAGCAGCGACAATGGAAATAGCTTAAAATATAAACGAACCACGAACGCTTCGCTTGACGAACTACGAACCACGGATTCAAAATATTTAGAACCGTGGTTCGTAATTCGTCAAGCGAAGCGTTCGTGGTTCGTCTTAAAAATCCCTTTTTCTAAATAAAAGAAACCGCTCATCCTAGAATACAAACCTTTCTATATGTTAATATTTTAATTTTATTTTGAAAAAATAGTGATGGAATAAATTTTATTTTCTAAATTAGCCCTTGCCTAAGAATAATAAGACATATTATCAAGGCAGAACAACATATCCAACCCATATCATCCCATTAGCATATCTTCTCATTCCCATGACCTTCAAGTTATAACTTCACCCTTTTCAATTATTGACTAAAGAGCAGTCGGTTAAAAATTTGGTTTCTAATATATTTGACCTATATAAATAGGCGCATCAAAACGAACAATACGAATCGAAAATCAACAATTCTTTATTTAGAGACACCACTTTTTTTAGCTGACTAAATTATAACAACTAAACTGTTCATTTTTTTTAATCCAGCCAGACATGACAATGATGAGAGTAGCTTTACTATTTATTTTTTCCTTTGCGATCAATTTTGCTTTTGCTCAACTAGAGCCAGTTCAATGGACTTTCGATGTAGAGAAAGTTAATGAAAAGGAGTATGATATTATTTTTACTGCAAAAATTGACAAAGGATGGTCAGTATATTCTCCTCATCTTGAATCTGACGAAGGTCCAATTCCTACGACATTTGAATTTTATAATAATGACCTTAAAGCGGTAGGTAAAGCCCGTGAAGAAGGTAATCGTAAGGAGATTTTTGATGAAATGTTTGGTATGAACCTTATTAAGTTTAGTGGAAAAGCAAGATTTACACAACGTGTTAGAGTAGATACAACTAATTCTAATACGGTCTCTGGTCATTTAACTTATATGACTTGCGATGACGAAAGTTGTCTTCCTCCCGAAGATGTCAATTTTGAGATCGACTTATTAGATTAAACGATTAAAATTTATTATTCTATAATGTGTTAAAATAAATCAAGTCAAAACGAAAACTACACATTTTACGTTTTTAAAATCAAAACCTACTACACAACAACAACATAACCATACAACAAATTTGAGATGAATGGTTTTGATTAATGAGTTCTAAAAAAATAGAATTCTTAACATATTATGAGAAGCCATTGTTAGTGATTGGCAGTAAGCTGTAAGTGCTTGCTGCCAATCACTATTTTTATAGGTGTAATTTTGAATGAAGGAGTTTTGAATTTTGAATGAGTCAAGTTAACGGTGAGTTACAATCTTTCGAATCATTCAAAATTCCTTCATTCAAAATTAGATAAAATAGATGGGCAAATGACACTAAAGAACATTACATTTGTAAAATTATAATGCAAACATTGGTATTTTTGCAAAACATGAAAGAACCTTCTTATATTCATAATTAATTAAAAGGTGTCAGATTAATTACTTTCTGACATTTATAAAACAAATTTTAGTCATGCGATTACTGTTAGCACTACTATTTATTAGCATCAGTTTTACCGCTTCCTTTGGACAAATATATAATCCTGTGAAGTGGGAAACGGACTACAAACAAGTTAGCGAAAATGAATTTGATCTCATCTATAAAGCTAAAATAGAAGACGGTTGGAAAATATATTCTCAATACTTGGAAAGTGATGATGGTCCAATCCGAACTTCATTTAATTATGATGAAGGTGCTCATTATCAGTTGGTTGGAAAAAATAAAGAATCTGATAATGCCACAAAAAAGCAGGATAAGGTTTTCGATATGGAACTTATCACATTTGTTAATAATGCTGAATTTACTCAACGAGTGAAGGTAAGTGATTTGAGCAAACCAGTTGTAGGGTATTTAGAATTTATGACCTGTGATGCGACAAAGTGTTTGCCACCCAATCAAATTGATTTTGAATTTAAGTTGGTTAACTCAATGAAAGCATCGGGTGGGGGAGAAGAGAAAAAAGAAGAACCTAAACCAGAACCTAAAGAAGAAAAACCTGCACCTGACAAATCACCTCAAGGTGATTTATCTTTTAATTCAGGTGGGAATGATGGAGCAGGTGGAAATAACCAAAATCAACCTCAAACAAAAACAACTACTACGACTACATCAGTTCCAACTACTCCAAAAGTTGAAATCAAAAAATCAAATCCTTCTGATTTGATTGCTCAAAATAATATCGAAGCAACACTTCCTCAAACTGAAAACTCCGCTCCAACTGATGGTGGCGGAATTGATTTGAAGAAAACGACCACATGGGAAACTTCCTTGAAAAAAATTAGTGGGGATGAATATGAGTTAGTTTTAAAATCTAAAATCATTGATGGCTGGTATTTATATTCTCAGTTTCAAGAAAGTGAGGATGGCCCATATCCAACAGCATTTAATTATGATGCAGGAGAACATTATGAGTTAGTTGGAAAAACTGAAGAATCGGCTAATCGAAAAAAAGTGTTCGACAAAGTTTTTGAAATGGATGTTCAAAAATTCACGAAAGAAGCTACGTTCACTCAAAAAATAAAAATTAAAGATTCTTCAAAACCAGTTACTGCTTATGTAGAGTTCCAAACTTGTGATGACAAACAATGCATCATGAATACGGAAGATTTATATGTTGATGGAAAGACCTTGCAAGTGTTATTTGGAGCAGCTGCTTCTGCAAAACTTGGGAGTACAGATAGTGCTCCATCTGAAACAGGAGGTGGAGATGGTTTTCCAAATATGAAAGATACCATTGATCAGGTTCGACCTGCAATAGTTGCTTCTTATAAAAACCCAGAAGGAAATTGTGGAGGAGAAACAGAATCAGGAAGTGGTTGGTTTTGGACATTTATCTTAGGATTTGGAGGAGGGTTGATCGCATTGTTGACCCCTTGTGTATTTCCAATGATTCCATTGACCGTTAGTTATTTTACCAAAGGGAGTAAAACAAGATCGGAAGGAATTAAGAATGGATTAACATATGGAGCTTCGATTATTGTAATATATGTAGCGTTAGGTTTATTGATAACGCTGGCATTTGGTCCGGAGGCGCTGAATCGATTGTCTACGCATTGGCTTCCAAATTTACTTTTCTTTATCATTTTTATTGTTTTTGCAATTTCCTTTTTTGGATATTTTGAAATTACATTGCCTAGTTCTTGGACGACTCAAACGGACTCGATGGCAGATCAAGGAGGATTGATAGGGACGTTTTTTATGGCAGCAACTTTAGCTTTAGTTTCATTCAGTTGTACTGGGCCAATTATCGGTTCTGCATTAGTGGAATCAGCATCTGATCCATTGGGACCATTTACAGTAATGTTAGGATTCTCAACAGCATTGGCGCTTCCATTTGGATTATTCGCAGCCTTCCCTGCATGGTTAAATTCTTTACCTCAATCAGGAGGGTGGATGACGAATGTAAAAGTAATTTTAGGATTCTTGGAATTAGCATTGGCATTTAAATTCCTTTCAGTTGCAGATTATACGTTCCATTGGGGAATTTTAAAATACGAATTGTTCCTAGGAATTTGGGTGATTATCGGGATTGCAATGACGTTGTATATGCTAGGTTATATTCGATTTCCTCATGACGGAATTTTGAAAAAAGTAACACCTACGAGATGGACATTTGCAGCTTTGTTTTTTGCAACAACAGTTTATTTAGCATCAGGATTTAGATTTAATGATGTGACTCAATCATACTCTTCTCCAGGTTTATTGAGTGGATTAGCACCTCCATCTATTTATAATTTCTTTTTGCCAGAACCAGAGGTTGATCCTGAAATGAAAAAGAAATATCCTTCATTTACGAAGTGTGCAAATAACTTAGATTGCTTTAAGGATTACTACGAAGGCTTGGATTATGCGAAGAAAAACAACATGCCTTTGTTAGTTGATTTTACAGGATACGGATGTGTGAATTGTAGAAAAACTGAAGATAATATTTGGGTGATGGATGAGGTGAGAAATAATATTGATCAAAATTTTGTTCTAGTTTCTCTTTATGTGGATTCGCCTGATAAATTAGATAAAACGTTATTTTCAAAAGCACAGAACAAAAAATTGAGAAACGTAGGAAATATGTGGGCTGATTTTCAGATTGCTAATTTCAAACAAAACTCGCAACCTTTATATGTGTTGATGACTCCTGAAGAAAAAGTTTTAGCAAGACCTGTAGGATATATGGACGGCTGGAGTGATTGGCAAGAGTATAGCGACTATTTGAATTGTGGATTACAAACTTTTGAAAGAAAAGGTGGTGGGAAGTTAGGAATGAAAAATTAATAGATGTTTTCCAAAAAATAAAAAAGGCGAGTAAGAACTTCTTACTCGCCTTTTTTGTAAATATACTGTTGTAAAAATTACTTTGGAACCCTTACAATATATTTTTTCTTAGAACTATTAGTTAACTTACTGGAAACCAACCAAGGATTCAAGACTTTAATCATTCGATAATTCGTCCCATATTTTTCAGCAAAAGTTCCCCAGTTACTTACCGCTTTATTCACTTCCACTTCATAAAACTCAGTCACAGGTTGATACATTTGAACAGGTTCAATATAGAAACCAAAGTCTCTTGGGTTAGTTAAAATTTCTTTAATCGCGACTAATCGAAAAACATAGCGAGAAGTTTCTTGATTTAGATTTAAATCAAAATAACTATTTCCATGTTGCAATTTTATTTCTTTCGAAAGTCGAGTTCCTCCCATATTATAAGCTGCCGCTGCCAATAACCAACTTCCAAAACGCTCTTTATTTCTTTTGATATATTTTGTAAAAGCAAGCGTGGCTTTTTCCAAGTGATAACGTTCATCCACCTCATTATTGATTTCCAAACTATATGATTTTCCAGTAGGTTTCATAAATTGCCAAAAGCCTTTTGCGCCAGCAGGAGAAACCGCATTTCTTAAATCACTCTCAGCTACTGCCAAATATTTAAAATCATCAGGCACACCATTTTCTGCTAATATCTTTTCAATAACTGGAAAATATTTATTTGCCTTTTTGATATTTAAAAGTGTATTCGAATGCCAATAAGTATTTCTCGAAAGCTCTCGATCTAGTCGTTCTCTGACATCAAAATTATTCATTGGAAATGCCTCACCTGCAAATGAAAAATCTTTATCCAAATTAACAGGTTTGATAACTTGGGAAATATCACTCATTTCAGATGAGTTTGATGAGGAATTAGAAGTTTCGTTATCTTTTTGAGTAGAAGATGCAAAAACAGCAAGGGTAACAAATGCTGCTAAAATTAAAGTGTAGGAAGCTAATGACTTTTGCATACTGTAAAATTTTGTAGAATCAGTCATTGAATTAGAACTGATTCTAGATTTAGAAAAAGGAGTAGACTATTTTTTTTCCTAAAGAAAAAAAATAAATTAAAAGGTTTTTGAAAAGGAATTAGCTTGTTTTCGTGGTGGAATATGTTTGTCTTATAAAACGTACAAAAGGTGTACGAATGTTGCATTTTATTTAATTTTGAATGACTAATTTTGAATTTTGAATGTGAAGAAGAATCGTAGAAAACGATTGAGGAGACATTCAAAATTCAAAATTTCTCATTCAAAATTATTTCTTCAAAACTCGAGGTCTTTTAAAGATAGGAACAGTTGAGCAAGGTTCGCCATACATAATGGCTTGAGCAAATGGTCGTAATTTTTTAGTTAAAATTACATAAGCCGCTGGAGGAACAGGTTTATTGCTACATCCTTTGATAATGATTCGTTTGCCTTCATATTGAGCACCGTCAAAATCTTTCAATGCTTCTTCATAAGCTATTTTATAAAAAGTATTTGCATCTCCCTGAAAAATTCTATGTGCAAAAGGTTCCGCATAAGCAGCCACTAACATAAATGCCCAAACAGGGATGATCGCATCTGTCGAACAAACCACTAATAAATCCACACCCTCATATTGACTCCAATCAAACTCCTTTAAAGCGGTTCGGAAATCTTTTTCCTTGAGTATCAATTCTTTATAAAGATAATCTTTCAAATCAAAAACCACCAACTTTTCTTTAGGGAAATAATCCTCTAAGTTGATTGTAATCAATCCACTATTCGCAACTCTATTTACTAATGGCTTATCATCCATAATCTAATTTAATTTTAAAGGGTAACAAGTCTAATGATGAATTTTGAATTTTGAATGTGCCGAAAAATCATAGAAAACGATTTTAGGTTCATTCAAAATTCAAAATTAATTTCCTACTCTTCTTCGTCACTTTGGATTGGCATTGAAGCGGAGATTTCATCTTGTTGATGCAAAGGAAGATCATCATCAAGCGAAGATACCGCACTCATCACATCTCCAACAATTTCAGTCACTCCAGTTATATCATTAGCAACTTCGATGGGCATTTCTGTTTCTGCTGCACTAGGCGCATCACTTGCAGAGCCAGCTGTTGCCCTAATTGCAAATTTCAATTTAGGAGCATTATCATCAAGAGAAAGTACCGCACTCATGATATCACCAACGATTTCTGTAATTTCACTTGGATGGGTTGATAATTCAATTCCAGCGCCAATTGCCGTTGGTACATCTTCTTCAATAGGTGCCGCTTCTCCAACGGTATTCTCAACTGCTTTGAAATCTTTAGGCTTCGGTAGGTCGTTGATATCTTTCAACCCAAAGTAGTCCATAAATTTTTCACTTGTGGCATACAGCAAAGGTTTTCCTACTGTTTCCGCACGACCTACTATATTAACCAATTCTTTCTCTAAAAGTTTTTGCAAAGCATAATCACAGCTTACCCCACGGATTTTTTCCATCTCAGGTTTAGAGACAGGTTGTTTGTAAGCGATAATGGAAAGCGTTTCCAATGCAGCTCTAGACAATTTCTTTTTGGTAGTCTGTTTAAGGTAAGTGGCTACGGTATTAAAGTAAGCACCTTTGGTCAAAAATTGATAACCATTGGCAATACCTACCATTTCAAAAGCAAAATCTTCTTGCTTATATTTTTCCTCAATTTCTGTCAATGCGCCCTCAATGTCATCCTTTTTAAAAGGAGTTTCAAAGGTTGTTTCCAATACTTCCTCAATCTCATTTAATGAGATAGGTCGCTGCGCTGTAAAGATTAAACTTTCTATGTGTTGTGCTAAAAATTCCACGTTGTTCTTTTTTCGCAAAATTAGGAAAAAACTTCGTAAAAACGATAGACGTACGCTTCGCTTGTCGTTGAACGTACGTCCAACGACAAGCGAAGCGTACGTCCACCGTTTTAACGCTTTTCCCAACACCTCTCCTCTGCTCTCTTTTGAAACTCTACGCTTCTAACAAGTCGATGGAAACTATCAGAATTATATCGTTTATTTTGACTGTGGGTAAGATCTTGAAGATAAAATTTAGCATAACCATTGACGCCTTCTAACTCATAAGCGACGGAAGCCAAGCAATTGCAATACTCTTCGCTTTCGGTAGGATGTAGTTCCTGATATTTTTTTACTGCACGTTGTTCGTAAATTTCAATTTGTTTTTCGGTAGGTCGGTTAAATTGAATTTTATTGACCTCAGGTTGAGAAGAAGAATATTTTACTAAAAATTCATCCCCATCTTCCATCGGCATTCCATTTTCCAAAACCGTATTAATATCTAATTTAAAAGGTGCTTTATCGGAGTAGATTTTTCCATTAGCAACAAAATCGTAAGTAGCTTCTTTAGGATTTGGGAAAAATACTTTTGCACTTGTTTCTTTCCCACTTGCTGCTAATAAGGATGTCATACTAGGAGTATATTCTTTTTTCATGTAACTCGAACCAATTAGGATAAACGTAATCAGTACCGCCAGCCCAGCTAAAAAAGCAAAACCTTGTTTTAGATGTTTTTTATCAGTAGCCTTTCGCTTTCGATTGAGCGGCGTATCGACATCTTTATTGATATCAAATCCATAAACAAAACGATCTGACTGCCGTTCAATAGCAATTTCGCAAAGTTCATCTTCAATAAAAATAGAGTAGGATTTTGATTCACGCACCTTGAAGTCCACAGTTACAACTTTTGAGTTGCAATAGATCAGAACGTGTCCTGTCCGATCTCCGTGGAAAAGACCAACGTGGTGCTTTTTACCAGAGGGGGAGAGGTATGTCCAATTAAATTGACTCATGGTGTATGTTTAAAGTGTAAGTGTGAATAGTAAGATTCTATTACCTCTTAAGATAAGATTTTTCGATTTAAAATCATATTTTTCATACGCAATATTGGCGTCGTGAAATAGCAAAAAAACGAAATCGTATTTTAAATATTTTATTTAAATATATTTAAAATACTGGAAATGAGTGTGTAATAAAATCTAATGGGAAAAATAAAATGAGTTTGAAATTTTATTAGCATAAAACTTTAACATATTACCATAATCGTAATGTTGGAAAAAGATACGTGTTTAGGGTTTTTAATTTTGGTTCTTTGACAAAAACCGTGTAAGCCCCGAAGAGGGCGAAATATTCTAGCCTGCGGCAACGCCGTAGGTAATTCGCATACCTTGTAACTAAGCCCTGAAAGGGCGGAATATTCTCTTTTTAATAAATATTTCGCCCTTTCAGGG
>Ga0114957_1001612_pt1 | contig 23975 bp, 18 predicted proteins | sample BantaG_FD_87175 | JGI IMG/M metagenome (GOLD analysis project Ga0114957, IMG submission 87175) | Marine algal microbial communities from Bantry Bay, Ireland - BantryBay_4 metaG | ecosystem: Host-associated > Algae > Red algae > Unclassified | place: Bantry Bay, Ireland | collected 2014-11-21 | reverse complement strand
TGAAAGCGCGATTCAACCTGTAATTAGGTAGGGCTGTCCTGAAATCCATTGTTGGATATGTTGCGGATGTCACATTGAGCCTGAAGGGCTCATTTAACATAGCCCAGGGCAACGCCCTGGGTTAGAGGTGTCTAAAAGTCGTAGCGCTGAAAGCGCGATTCAACTTGGATGAATAAATGAACCCGCACCGTTGGTGCTCGACATGCAAGGGTTACGATTTCAGGACAGACACCAATGGCATTTAGATAAGCGGTCCAGCCTATTTTCCTGCGTCAAGTGACAGCGTGGGGATCCGCCCCAAACTGGATGGGATAACGTAGCTCCGCGCAGTTTATATCCTGTAATGCCCGAAATCTACTAAAACGCCCCCCCCCAAAAAAAATACCAGGAATCGTTTATCATACTTTTCATCCGCTAGGGTGTCGCCGCGACGCGGCTTAGAGGAGGAATCCGCCGGAACCACGGCCTCCTCACTTCGTTCGTCAACCATGGCTATCAATGGGTCAGCGCTACGCGCCTTTTAGTCGTCTGGATTTCCACTCATTTTTAATACAAACCGGCTTATCTAAGTGCCATTGAGGACAGACTCCACTTAGGTAGATAACCCTATCGTACATGTCCTGCCTGATGGAATAAAGCCTACGACGGCGCAAAAAAGTGGGACCCCGAACACGAATGGTTCGAGGCCCCTAGGTAGGTAGGTTAGGTTGTAGTAGGTAGGTTAGGTATGAAGGTTGTAGTAGGTTTAAGGTATAGAGGGTGGGGGCTAGCCAGAGCTAGCCCAGTTGGTTAGGCTGCGGTGATGTTGATTTTCCGAGGCAGGGTTTCCGCCTTGTATGGTATCTCAACTTTTAGCACACCGTTTTTCATGCTCGCTTTGATCGCTTCGCGGTCGACTCGATTACCGAGGCGAAAGCTGCGTTCGAAGCGGCGACGTTGAACCTCCTTGCGGAGATTTATCAGCGGTTGGCTTTCTGCTGAATCCTGTGTGTCTTCCGTGTCTGCTTCCGTCTTGCAGGAATTAGGTTGGGCTTTCACCACCAGTTGGTCATTTTTCAGCTCGAGCTCGACTTGTTGTTCGCTGATGCCCGGAAGATCTATTTCGATCACCAGGCCGTTTTCGCCTCGCGCTACATCTGCCGCGGGGCGGTAGATGGGGAGAGAGCATACGGTGTCTTGCTTTGTTACTTCGGTTTGTCTGGGTTGTTCGGTAGTATTCGTGTTCATGATGTAAAACTTTCTGAGTTCAGGTTTTCGTTTGGTTCGTTCGTGGCTCAGGCTGCTTAGCCATTGATCACGATGCGGCGCGGCTTCGAGGCCTCGCGGCGCTTCAGGCGGATCTCGAGCAGGCCTTGTTTGGCCGACGCTTCGATTTGGTCCTCCTCCACTTCATATGGAAGATGGATGTTCCGTTTGAACGAGCCGGTTCCTCGTTCCCGCAGGAGCCAATCCGTGGTTGCACTGTCTTCTGAGGCAGCGCGCTTACCGCTCAAGATCAGGCTGCGTCCTTCAAGCGTGAGCTCGATGTCTTCAAGCGCTACGCCGGGAATTTCAGCTGTAATGCAGAGGACATTTTCGTTTCCGCTTAAGTTAAGTTGGGGCCAGCTTGTGCCCTTAGCCACAGCGGTAGAGGTGGGTTCTAGTGTATCTCCGAAAAAGCGGCGAAACTCACGGGTGAGTTCGTTAAATACACCTTCGATGGGATATGTAGTCGTCGTTGTTACCATAATGGTTAATCCTTTGTTCTGTTGCTCAATCTTATAGCATCAGCCGTGCCAACTTTTATGAATATATGTAAGTCGTTGTATTAGATGGTATTATAAATATTATCATTCTTTTCAGGAGTGTGACATAATGACTCTAAAGCGAGTTCAGTGAGACAGGATGTGACATTATGGCGCTTTCATTCGCGATTGGCGGTTGAGATGGGTAGTTGATCTCAGGATAGATTGACGTTTCCATATGGCGTCATTTCTGCGACGCTTTCGCCATGAGAGAATGGGTGTTGCTTTGTTACCTGGGATTCTTTGGCTTGGCGGTTACAAGTCAGGCGAGGCCTTGGACGGATTTGAAAGGGCGCAGTATCGAGGCGGACTATGTGAGCTCGACTCGCAATGAGGTTACGCTCCGGAAGCCGGACGGTTCGATTCTTACAGTAAAGCTTGAGCAGATTACCCCTGAGGATCGTGCCTTCGTTCGGGAGCAGCCGGATGTCGCGTTTCAAGATCTGCCGGAAGGGCTTGGTGAAAAGTCCGAGTCTAGGCAGCCTGCGGTAAAAGGGGAGGGTGGCCTCATGTTCTACAAGCTGCCTTTGGTGCTGCAGGATTCACGAACCTTCTATTGGCTGATGGGTGTCGGTTTCCTGCTTCTTGTCCTTACCGGATTCGTTATGATGGTGCAGGCGTTTCGAACTTCAATCTGGTGGGGACTTGGCTATCTTTTTATCCCGTTCGTTGGGTTCGTATTTATCTTCCTGAATTTCGGAAGGGTTTTCCCTGCCTTCATTTGGCATGTGGTTGGATTTGTGCTTTTGGTGTCAGCCGGCCTCTTTATGCCTCCTGAGTTGAAGGAGGAATTTGATGTACGCGTGAGCTTCGAGTGTGGAGCGGGCGATTGCGGTCATGGTGTCAGCTTCAAGGTGGTGGCGTATCCCGTTTGATTTGAATCAGGCCAAAAAATAGTGGCGCAGGTTTTTGAGCCTGCTCGCCTTCTGTTGGCAGCTCCTGAGGCCTTTTTCTGTTCCGCTTGTTTGATGTGGATGCTTTGTAAAAAGGGGCCCGCTTGTTCTTTTGGTCTGGGGCGTTTTTTCTCTGCGTTTTATTCGAACGCTTCCGGTCCATTTTCTAGTGGGCTCCGCCCTAATGTCTCCGGCGTGCTATTTATGCATGGTAGCCATTTATCTATAGTAGCCATTTATCCATGTAAGCAGTGACTTTTTGCAGGATGAAACGACTTTGTGCAGGATGGAATAAGTCACAAAAATAGTTCACATTACATATTAAATTCATAATACATATAGTACATACGGTTAAAAATAAACTTTACAGGTTGTTTAATGGTGTTGATTGTGGCCGAGATGAAAATACACAACATAACCCTCATATTCTTTCTGGCTCTGGCCAGTTTCGCTTTTTCTGCCCCTCAAGGAGATCAAGGTCCTGCTGCTAAGCTGACTGGTCCTCAGGGAGATCCGACGCCAACCGGCAAAGATAATCCTCAGGGCGATCAGGGTCCTGCTAGCCCAGTCGTGGTCGTGGTCACCTTGCGCTTACCAACTGGCCCGCAAGGAGAAACTGGTTTGTTTCGTGGACCAACTGGCCCGCAAGGAGAAACCGGTTTGCTACGTGGACCAACTGGCCCGCAAGGAGAAACTGGGTTGTTTCGTGGACCAACCGGCCCGCAAGGAGAAACTGGGTTGTTTCGTGGACCAACCGGCCCGCAAGGAGAAACTGGGTTGTTTCGTGGACCAACCGGCCCGCAAGGAGAAACAGGTTTGTTTCGTGGACCAACTGGCCCGCAAGGTGAAACTGGTTTGTTTCGTGGACCAACTGGCCCGCAAGGAGAAACTGGTTTGTTTCTCGGACCGACAGGGCCGCAAGGAGAAACCGGCATTGTGGTTTACTTCCGCATCATCCGCACCGGCCCGCAGGGTGAAACCGGTCCTGTAAAATAAGCCGAATCCTCAACGCACATCTTTAACCTAGCATGGCGCTTCGAGTTAATCTCGACACCATGCTTTTTTCTTGTGGTTTTACCGACTTTTTCTCGTCGAGCTCTTTCAGCTCGACTTTTTTTTGCAGCCTCCTCGGAGCCCATGTGGATGAGGCCGAACCAAAAACGTGCCGTCCTCCCATCTGATATGGGTTGGATTGGGAGGCATTCATTTATAGGCTATTATATGTGAATGCCTGCCTTCGGTTTTACAGCTCGGGGTCACCAAAAGTTCGGTTCTTCGTCTCAATCCTACATCGCGCCCCCTTGCTCATCGCTTCCCCTTGCTTAGTTCTAAAGTCGCTTGCCTTGAGCCGGATGGTATTGCCCCCTTGCTCGGAAGCATGACCGCGGTGACAATGGCATCCGTTTTACATCCCGTGTGTTCCTGCCGGTTGCTCACCGGCATGCCGACCGTAAGTTGGTTGTTCGTTTCGGTGATCGTTCCATCGCCTTCAACCCCGCTTCGTTAGAGGATACCATGCTCTTCAAGGGGCGTGTTCGTGCCGTCGCCTTCCAAGGCGGTGCCAAAAAAAATCCCAACTTGTTTATTTTCTAGGGCTCCTACTTGAGATGGTGTAGGCTTCTCAAATCGCGAACCAGCTCCCCCTTTCCTGTGCCCTCCCTCCCTACAGATCAGCCCGTTACCCCCTCTCGGACGGGGCATTTTCCCGTCCTCGAACCGCTCCTCATCGCTAAAGGTGTCACCAAGCGTTTCGGCGGCGTCGCCGCCCTCTCGGATGGGTGCTTCACCCTGCGTGCCGGCGAAGTACATGCGATCATGGGCGAAAATGGCGCGGGCAAAAGTACCCTGGGAAAAATCCTCGCCGGGGTGTTTCCGGCGGATTCCGGGCAGATGCTTCTTGATGGCAAGCCCTTCACCCCAGCCAATCCCCAAGCCTCGCAAGCGAGCGGGGTCGCGATGATTTTTCAAGAGCTCGATCTCTTCCCGCACTTGAGCGTGGCGGAAAATATGGTGATCGCCAACCGCGCCTTCGACGAGGGCCTGCTGGCTCGCAGAGATCGCATGCGGGCCTTCATTCAGCCACATCTGCAAGCGGTTGGTTTCCAAGGCGAATTCCATCAACCGGTCGGCGAGCTGTCAATCGGCGATCAACAACTCATCGCCATCGCGCGGGCCCTCAGCATGGAGGCCCGAATTTTGGTTATGGATGAGTCGACCTCCGCGCTCACCGAAGACGCGGTTCAGGTGTTGTTTTTCGTCATTCGCAACCTCAAGGCCATGGGGGTTTCCATCATCTACGTGTCGCATAAAATGGATGAGATCTTTGCCATCTGCGATCACGTGACCGTCTTGCGCGATGGCGCCACGGTGGGCGACGCGAAAACGTCTGAAACCGATATGGCGCGTTTGATCCAGCTCATGGTTGGGCGCGAGGTCGACCGTTCGGCCCAGGCGGTTTCGCATGCAATAGCGAAAGAAGTGCTCCGGCTCGAAGACGTAAGCAGTGCCTCGGTGCGGGATGTCGACTTCAGTCTGCATGCTGGCGAAGTGCTCGGCATTGCAGGATTGGTCGGAGCGGGGCGAAGTGAGATTGGTCGCATCCTCTTTGGCTTAGATCCCTTGCTCGCGGGCAAGATGACGCTGGCCGACGCGCCTTATGCACCCCGCTCGGTTCGTGAAGCCAAGCGGCGCGGGGTTGGGTTGGTTCCTGAAGACCGAAAAGGCATGGGGCTCATGATGCAGATGAGCGTGCGGGAAAATAGCAGCCTGTCGGTTTTACACTCTCTCGTCTCAGCTTGGCCGTTTTCTGTGATCCAGACCCGTCGCGAAGCGGAGGAGGACCGCCTCGTCTCGGAACGCACTCGGCTAAAATCAGCCGACCCAAGAGCACCGGTGCATCACCTCAGCGGGGGCAATCAACAGAAGGTTTTACTCGGGCGTTGGTTGCAGGTGAATCCCGACGTTCTCTTTCTCGACGACCCCACGCGGGGGGTGGATGTCGGGGCCAAAGAAGATATTTATCGCCTTGTGGAAGATGCCGCCGAAGCAGGCAAAGGTGTTCTTATGGTCAGTTCTGAATTGCCCGAGCTGCTTCGTTGCTGCGATCGGATTCTCGTGATGAACCACGGGCGTCAAGTCGGCGAAGTTGATGCCCGCGCCACCAGCCAAGAGGCGATCATGCAGCTCGCGGCCGCGCCTCGACCTTCCTGATTTCAATTTCTATCTCTCAAACGACATGCCTAGCTTTCTCTATCGTTACAAAGAAGGATTCATCTTAATCGGAATGATGATCATTGCCGCCATCGTGACGCGTGGGGTGTATCTGCAGCCCGGGAACTTGACCGATATTTTGCGGACCATTGCTCCGGTTGCGATCATGGCCATGGGGATGACCTTTGTGATTTTAACCGCCGGGATTGATTTGAGTGTCGGCAGTATTCTCGCGCTCGGATCGGTGGGCTCGGCCGCCTTGGTGATGCAGGTACTTCCTGGTATGCCGATTATCGTAGCGGTGCCGATTGCGATTCTTGCCGCCTTGCTTGTGGGCGGACTCTGCGGCGCGGTGCAGGGGGCCTTGATCGCGCGGCTGGATATCCAGCCCTTCATCATCACCCTAGCGGGCTTTACTGGCTTTCGCGGCCTGGCCAAACTTGTGACCGATAACCGCAAGATTCAGCTCAACACCGATGGAGCGCAGGAGCTCGCGGCCTGGCTATCACAGAAGGAAGTGATCATCGGCATCCTCATTATCGTGTGTATCGTATCCTACTGCCTGCTGCGATTTACCGTCTTCGGCCGCTATGTCCGCGCGGTGGGCGACAACGAGCGCGCCTCGCATTACGCGGGTCTGCCGGTGCGTCGCATGAAGCTCGCGGTGTATAGTTTGAGCGGCATGTTGGCTGGGCTCGCCGGGCTGTTAGTCTGCGCCCGAAACCGCACCGGTGACGCGAATTTTGGAATTATGACCGAGCTCGAAGCCATTGCCATGGTGGTGATCGGGGGGACAAGTTTGGCCGGTGGTCGTGGAAGTATGTCTGGGACGATTTTGGGCGCTCTGATTCTTGGTACGGTGACCAATGTCCTCGGCCTGAATAATGTCGATTCGAATCAGCAATCCATCTTGATGGCGGTGATTATTATCCTTGCGGTGGCCCTACAGAAAACACGACAATCGATTTAACGAGTGGGCCATCTCAGGCTTCATCTCGCGTTAGGAGTCTATATGAAAAATACTATATCTCGTTCGTCCATGTCTCGTCCTTCCTTTCTTGGTCTGAGCGGTCTGGCCCTTTTCAGCTTAGGCATCACGGCCTGTTTTCTTGTCGGATGTGGCGGTTCGGATGGCGGCTCAGGTGGCGGTTCTAGCGACGGTTCAGAGGCTAAGAGCTTCAAGGTGATGTTTAGCCAGTGCAACAATGCTGAACCCTATCGTGCAGCGCAAAATGCGAAACTCAAAGAGCTCTTCGCACAGAATCCCGAGGTCAAATTGGTCGTCATGGATGGCCAAGCCGACGCGAGTAAACAAATTTCACAGATTGAAACCGCGATCCGCCAAAAGCCGGATCTTCTCATCGTGGCTCCCCTCGAACGCGAGCCTCTTAGCCCGGTCATGGGCGAAGCGATGAAGGCGGGAATTCCCGTGATCTGCCTCGAGCGCGATATCGTAGATCCAAACTATACCACCTATATAAAGTGCGATAACCGCGCGATCGGCCAAGCCGCCGGGGAATGGATCGTCAAGCACCTCACGGAAAAGAATGGCTCAGCCAAGGGAACCGTGGTCGAACTTCAAGGCAATCCTGGAGTCGAAGGCGCGATCAATCGTCACGGCGGGGCGCATGATGTGTTGAGCAAGCACCCCGACATCAAAGTGGTGCACGACGCGGTGGCAAATTGGTTTCAAACCGAAGCGATGGATCGCATGGGCGAGGCGCTCACCGCGAACCCAGCGGGTAGCATTGATGTGGTCTATGCTCACAATGACCCCATGGCCTACGGTGCCTATCTCGCAGCCAAAGAAAAAGGCCGCGAAAAAGAAATGGTTTTTGTCGGAGTTGACGGCCTTGCCGACGAGGGCGCGAAATGGGTTTCCGACGGCATTCTTGGCGTCACCTTCGAGTACCCGTTGTGCGTCGATAAAGCGTATGAGATCGGCATGAAGCTCTTGACCGAAGAAGGCTTCGTTCCCGAAAAATCCTACATGATGGAATCAAGTATTATTGATTGATTAAGCGTATCGTTTCCTCAATTTCGTCGCGTTAAGTCGGTCTTCACTTTCATGGCGCATCGACCTTCTTTACTCCTACTCGACGAACCGACCAGCGCGCTGGACCCCGAATTGACCGCCGAAATTTTAGAGCTAATTCGGGCGCTAGCGCTGGGTGGTCAGCGAATTTTGCTCACGACGCATGCCATGGGCTTCGCGCGGCATGTTGCGGACCGGGTCGCCTATTTAGCCCGAGGCAGCGTGATCGAAGAACAGGCTCCAGCCGACCTGTATAATAACCCACGAACCGAAGAGGTTGCCCGTTTCTTCGAAAAATTATCCACCTTCCAATCCTGAGCTATGAGTATTTTCCACTTCTTTCGTGATCGTAAACGTGCCCGCCTGCTTGCTCAGCCAATCCCTGAAAGCTGGGAGAGCATTCTCGCCAATACCTTTCCTTTGTATCGGAAAATGGATGAGGTTGATCGGGCAGAGCTACAGCGTCACATGCAGATTTTCCTCGGGGAGAAACGGTTTCGAGGTGGGCACGGCTTGGTGGTGACGGAGGAGATGCGGGTCACGATTGCGGCTCAGGCTTGTCTGTTGTTGATGCACCGAAACTGTCGCTATTACCCAACCTTGCGAACCATTTTTGTATATCCGAGTGCGTACTTCGCGGGGCAACCGGATGGGGATGTGCAGCGTCGCTTGGGCGAATCTTGGCAGTATGGTCCCGTGGTGTTAGCCTGGGATTCGAGCCGACGCGGCGGGAAGAATGTCTACGATGGCCGCAATGTGGTGTTGCATGAGTTTGCGCATCAGCTCGACCAAATGGATGGTGATGCGGATGGGATGCCAGCGCTTGGCATCGTGGACGAAACCGGCGAGCTGCATCTTCAGTATCGGAGTTGGGCCATGGTGTTTACGCGGGAGTTTCGCAGGCATGTAAAGAAATCGAACAAGGGCCGCAAGACGGTGATCGACCATTACGGCGCGACGAATCCGGCCGAGTTTTTCGCCTGTGCCACCGAAGCTTTTTTTGAAAAGCCGCGCTCGATGAATAAGAAACATCCCGAGTTATATGAAGAGCTGAAGGCGTTTTATCGGCAGGACCCGTTGAAGTGGTCGCGGATTAAATGAAGTGCTTTCGAGCGGCGACTCTGCGCGGGTTGGTTAAACCGATTAGATCTTGGAGTTGAAACCCCGAGGCTGAAGGTCTGACTTTTCACTCGATTGGTCATTTCAAACGAGATTTTCTCACTGTCGGCGTTTGGAAACCGCCGCTCCTTGGCCTTCGGCAAATCAATGCTATCATAAAGGAATGACCGGACCTGCCAGTGTGGCACGGAATTCATTCCGCGTTTGTCGCAACGGGATTTATCCCGTTCGCTGAGGCTTCCCGCCTGCGGAGCTCGGCGTGGGAACGCCGAGTTGACAACACCCCCTCGGAAGGGGGCGCTACGATTTCTTTCTGCGAACAGACCACAGGTAGCCTCTGTAACGTGATAAAATCAACCTATCAATAGGTGTTCGGGATCACGTAGCGTTCGATGAATTCGGATTGTATGATCGAAAGTTCTCTTGGCAAAATGTCTTGGCAGGCTTGCCGCATCCATTCTGGAATCTCTTGGAAGTGGGCGTGAGCGATGGCGCCAGCGATACAGGCAATCGTATCACTATCGCCCCCAAGCGAGATGGCTTTGCGGATCGCGTCCTCGACGCTGTCTGATTCGAGGAAGGCGGTGCAGGCTTCCGGAACCGATTTTTGGCAGCTGACATCGAAGCTGTAATCCGGGCGAATGTCATCGAGTTTGCGACTGAGGTCGTAGCCGATCATGGCTTCCAGAAAGACGCGGATGCCATTTTTTCCCGCGCCGTTTCGCGCGAGGAAGACGGCCCCGGCGATGGCCTTGGCCCCGCGAATACCTTCTGGGTGGCTGTGGGATACCGCCGCGCTGGCTTCTGCCTCAGCTAAGGTTTCCTCCAAGGTTTCTTTGAGCCAGCCGATCGGGCTGACGCGCATGGCGGATCCGTTTCCCCAACTGTTATAGGGTTTGGGATCGTGGGTCGCAAGCCAGCGAATGAAGGTGCCGCCATAGCCCGCGTCTGGGTAGCGTCGACCCCACTGTTGGTAGACGTCTTCGTAGCGCCCACCGTAAAGATGCTTGTCGGCCGAGGCCAGGGTCATCACCGTGTCGTCGGTGAAGCGAGAACCGGTTTCGAAAAGAGCGATGTCTTCTCGCTTGTCGTTTTGTTGTTCGAAAATGGAACCCGCGATATCGCCGACCACGGCACCGAGCATAAGAGGTGTTGTCATGTACTCTTGGTCCGACTTTTTCGCTTCTTGTTCAAGAATCTTTGATCCTCATCGTGGTCGACCTAAACCCGAGGCGTACCATGCCCTTCCAAGGGCGTGTTTGTGCCATCGCCTTACTTTCTGAGAACTGAGGTAACGATGAAGATCACGGCGTATGTAGGTGCCAGTACGTAAATCGCCGAAGGCCAAGGAGCGGCGGTTTCCAACCGCCGACAGTAGGGCAGCCGACAGTAGTGGGCAGCCGACAGTAGTGGGCAGCCGACAGTAGTGGGCAGCCGACAGCGGACGATCCGCTTCATGGAAGCGCATGTAGTCGTCCCAACCCAATTCGCCTCTCTTCGGGCTCAAATTTACTTCTCTGGCGGTTGGAAACCGCCACTCCTTGGGCTGCGCCTTTTATCGCACCAGCTAGCTTTTAACGTCGGCTGGTTCTTCCTTTTTGACCTCTTTTTTGTCGCGGGTAAATTCGTGATACCAATCCTGATGCGGCGAGTGCTTGAGACAGCTTAAGCATTGGGTGCTTGCCCAAGCTTTGCCGCATGACGGACAGACGCCGCCGGTTTGAAAGGTATTCCACAAATGAGCGCAGCTGCAGGCCCAGCGGTCGGCTGGAACCGGCTCCCATTTACACTTCGGACAAAATATTTTAATTTCTCTCATGATCGATTTTCCCTTATAGACTCCTTTCCTGCGCTTTTTTTCACTTTTTCCGTGAAATATATAATATTTGGCGGTTCTAGGAGCCTGTTGGACTTAGCAGATTCGGCTGCGAATTCCTCACTTTGGCCCAACCGATCCGGACGAATCGATCAAATAGCCTAGCCGGTAAATTGGCGGGTTGAATTGCGGGAATAAAGTTCGGTACCCGTTATCGAACCGTATTCAAACCATCTGCACCGATGTATAACTTTTCCCTTTTGCGTGGATTGCGCAAGCGGGAGGGGGGATGATTGCCGAGGTGTTGGAGCGGAGCGGGGGTACAAGAGACCTCCGACCGCTTGCTCGCGGATGGGCTTGCCTTGCAACGCCGGCTTCTCACGATGTAACATGACGCAAAAAAATACGCTGGACCGCTTATCTAAGTGCCATCGGGTTCAGCGTCTCTAAGTTGTGGTTTGTTTCCGGGCACAAAAAAGCCGGCGTTAAAAACGCCGGCTTTGTCGTTTGATTGTTGCGCAAGCAAATGTCGCACAACGATCGGAGAAGGCTTAGCCTTCTTGACGGCTGCAGCCGTTAGCAATGGTGCGTGAGAAACCAGCATTTCCACGAACAGAAACGCCGCCACCAAAGTTGCAACCAGGCGAACTAAAGCGGAAGGTTGGACGGTTCCCGTTGGTGCGTCCAACGTTTCTGCCACTTTGTCCGTTAGCGGTCAAAGCAGAGTCACTAGCGCCTGGAGGAAGAAGTACAACGAGGTTTCCGTCACCTTCAGATACTGGCTTCCAAACGAATCCACCACCGCCACCAGAAGAGGCAGCTGCAGGTTCTGCAGAAGAAGAGTCGTCAGAAGAGGAGTCATCAGAAGAAGAGTCATCTGAAGAACGTTGTGCCGCGTCGTCAGCTGCGTCGGAAGCAGAATCAGCTGCATCGTCTGCTGCATCAGCTACGTCATCAGCTGCGCCTTCGACTGTAGAAGTAGCGTCGTCAAGCAAGCCTGATCCACCGTCGTCGTCACTGCAAGCAGTGAATACGAAAGCTGAGATTGAAAATACACATGCGAGTGTGAAGAATTTTTTGAGGTCCATATCGATCCCTATCTTTTGTTTTATTTTATTGTTATTGATTTAATTACTATGAAATCGATATGGCAGGAATCATACATGCGGTCAAAGGGTTTTGATAAAAAAACGACGCGATATATATTCTCTTTTTTTAGAATTGAGAGGGATGCGTCTAATCCTGTTTATTCCATATCTAAGAGCGTCCCTTTGCCAAATCTCAGCGTTTTTCAGCAATAAAGCTGGTTACGGTATTCCCGAAGCTATCTGTGATTCTTCCATCCTGCATGACCCCATTTCCAACCGTGGCGGCCAAATTTAGGGGTGGATCGGAGAAAAGTTTAGCCACCAAGACGTTGCCTTGGAGCTCGCCGCCCACGCCCACGCGATTGCCATTTATGGTACTATCTCCCGTGACGCTGGCGCCGCGCTGATTTAAATTTAAGCTAAAAGCCTCTCCGGCAGCACTTTGCGCGACCCAAGTTCCGTCGACATCGACTGCGGTGGTTACGCCTTCTACTCCCGAGATTTCTTCCTCGTTGGAGCAACTCGTACTGAGAAAGGCCATACAAAGGGTGGCAAAACTCAGCATCGCGATGCTGAGGATCCGGGCCATAACATGAGGATGAGTATAGGGTAGGGTTGGCTTCATGAATGGAAACATACCGTTTCGTTGCGGTTGGATCAAATCTTCTCTTCTTGATATGAGGATTGAGAATGGGTTTTGCCATTGAGTGGCAGCCGCGTTTTTTTTCCTGCCATTGAGTGGCAGATTTTGGTGAGTCTATAGAATATGATGATTGCATCTCCTTTACGTTCGGTAAGTTTGGCAGCCCTTATTTGTGGCGGGCTGGTTGGTTTGTCGCCGTTTTTAGTGGCGCAGGAGGAGCGTCCGCCGGAGGAGCGTCCTCGGTGGGAGGTAGGTTTGGTTGGCGGTGGAGTAGTGCTTCCGCATTACCCGGGCTCGGATGAGGTGTATGCGGTTCCGATCGGGCTACCGTATTTTATTTATCGCGGAAAATATCTCGAGAGTAATAACGGTGGGTTGAAGGGGGTGCTGTATCGTTCGGAGCGAGTTGATTTGAAGCTTTCTCTCTCCGGGCATCCGCCGGTTGGGAATGACAATGATGCGCGTGAGGGAATGGAGTCCTTGGATCCAGTGTTGGAGATCGGCCCGTCGCTGGATGTCTATGCACATCGAAATTCGGAGAGTGCGTTGTATGCAAAGCTGTCTTTGCGAAATGGTTTTGGCTTGGACTTTGATGATCCAGGTTTTGATTCGGTTGGGGCGACGGGGACACTGGAGGCGCGGTATCAAAAGTACCGACTCGGGAAGGAAGGCTTGCGCTGGGGGATGCGCGCCGGAGTCGAATTTTCGAGTGCTGAGTTTAATAGTTACTTTTATGCCGTGTCGGAAGAGGAAGCGACAGAGGTGCGGGAGGGGTTCGAGTCGGATGCGGGATACGCGGGATGCTTTTTGAGTCAGGGAATTTTTTACGATGTGAATTCGAAATTTGCGGTGGGGATGTTTGGCAATTGGCGGAACCTAACCGGGGCGGCATTTGAGGATAGTTATTTGGTGCGGCGAGAAAATAGTTTTTCGTTTGGGTTGATGATGGTGGTTGAGTTGGGCCGTTCGAAGCATCTGGTTGGGGAGTAATAAAAAAGCAAACAGGCGCGAGGCTTGTTTGCTTTTGGAGGTAGACTGGTGAATCGGAATCTCTTCATGGTTGCATTATCTACGATGGCTAGCGGATGGTGTGAGTGAAAAATGTCTGAACCTCGCCCATCAAATTTCTCTGCTCCTGATTCCTCTTCTTCTGCTCCTGATTCCTCTTCTTCTGATTCTGATTCCTCTTCTTCTGATGCTGACGTGGTTGCGTCTGATGCCGTGGTGCCGATGAATAATGTAATTGTTGGGGATGAGAAGCTGTCGAGATATTTGCAGTACATGGAAATTGAGCGGGATGCGTCGCCGTACACCTTGCGGAATTACCGAGTCGATATTTGTCAGTTTATTGAGCAGGCATGGGGGGCGGGGACGCGTCCTCCATTTGCTTGGGAAGCGGTGGATCGGTTGAAGGCGCGGGCTTTTTTACTGCATGTGCAGAAGAGTGGGGCGGCTCCCACGACCTCGCGACGGAAGCTGTCGAGTCTTCGGTCGTTTTATAAGTTTATGTTGCGGGAGGAGATGGTGTCGGAGAATCCGTTTAGTGGATTGGTGCTGCCGAAAATTGATCGTAGTTTGCCGCATGTCTTGTCGAAGGCCGAAGTGATGCGTTTGCTGGAAGCGCCACTTTCGGGAGGAGCGGTAGGCTCGGATTGGGAGCGATATGCACAGGCGCGGGATGCCGCGATTTTGGAGTTGCTGTATTCGACCGGAATGCGGATTGGCGAGCTCTCGACCTTGGAGAAGGATGCTCTGGATCTCGAGCGTGGGTTTACCCGCGTGGTAGGGAAGGGGCGCAAGGAGCGGTTGTGTTTGATTGGCGATCCGGCGGTGCAGGCGTTGGAGCATTCGTTTGCTTTGGCGGAGAAGTTGGTTTTTGATGAACCGGCAGAAGGAATTTTTTTGAATAAGTTTGGTCGGCCGATTAGTGCCCGATCGATTGAGCGGTTGTTGAAGAAGCATTTGATCACGGCGAATTTGGATCCGGATATTACTCCGCATACCTTGCGGCATAGTTTTGCCACCCACTTGCTAGATGCAGGGGCGGATCTTCGGGGGGTGCAGGAATTGCTGGGGCATGCGAGTTTATCGACGACGCAGATTTATACGCATGTTTCGATTCAGCGATTGAAGGACGTCTATGAGCAAGCGCATCCTCGGGCTTGAAGCGTATCCTCGGGCTTGAAGCGCATCCTCGAGCTTGGAGCGTATCCTCGGGCTTGAGAGTTTTTGAAGGTTGCAATCGGGAGAAATTTACGTTGCGCCTGCAGACTCGTTTTCGTTGTTCACGCGCCTTCGATTTTTGATCCGGTCTGATGTTTTGGTTTCTTTACAATCTGTTGTTTCTCCCCATCTATTTGTTGCTACTGCCTCATTTTGTTTGGCGGATGTTGCGTCGGGGAGGCTACAGCGCTCATTTTGGTCATCGCTTAGCTATATATAGTAAGGAGAAGGTGGCGCGGCTCCGGGCCGGGCCTCGGATTTGGATTCATGCCGTGAGCGTGGGAGAGGTTGGTATTGCCTTGCGGTTCATTGAGCATTGGCAGGCGAAGTCGCCGGATGATGCCTTTTTGCTGAGTGTGACCACCTCGACTGCGGATGCGATTGCTCGAAGAAAAATTTCCCCTCCGAATGAAGTGATCTATTTTCCGTTGGATTCACCGTTTGTCATGCGGCGGGTGTTTCGGCAAATGGAGCTGAAGGGGTTGATTTTGGTTGAGAGTGAATTTTGGCCCAATCTTTTGCGTGGGATGAAAAAGCGTGGCCTTCCGGTTTGTTTGATCAATGGTCGGATTAGTGATCGCTCGTTTCCACGGTATCAGAAGGTTCAGTTTTTGACCCGCCGTGTGTTCAGGATGGTGGATTTATTCTGCGTTCAAAGTGAGCAGGATAAGAATCGGATTCTGGCGTTGGGAGCAGCCGAGGATCGGATTCAAGTGATTCGTTCATTAAAGTACGAGACGGCGGAGCGAAATGCGGAGAAGGAAGTGCTGGCTCGGGCTGCACTTGACTCGGTTGGATTTGCCAACAAGCCCGTCATCCTTGGTGGATCGACCTGGCCGGGGGAAGAAGCGGTGCTTATTCGGGTTTTGCAGGTTTTGCGTAATATAGGGGTTGATGCTGGTCTGGTGTTGGTCCCGCGTCATTTTGAGCGGGCGCAAGATATTCTTCCGATTTTGGCTGAGGCGAAGCTGTCGGTTTCTCGTCGGTCGGCAGGAGATTCTGGGCCCGCTGATGTTTTGCTGGCGGATACCACGGGTGAGTTGATGGGGTTTTATGCGGTGGCAGATTTTGTTTTTGTCGGCAAATCCTTGTGTGAAAAAGGAGGGCAAAATCCGATTGAGCCTGCGTTGCTTGGGAAGCCGGTGGTGGTTGGGCCTAATATGAGGAATTTTCCTGGGGTGATGCGCGACTTTTTGAATGCGGACGCGATCAAACAGGTTGTGGACGAGGCGGGGCTTCTATTTGTTTTGCAGGGTTGGCTTGAGGATCCTGCTGAGGCAGAGGCCTTGGGCGCGCGGGCGGCTTCTTTGGTCCAGGAGCATGCTCACACCTTAGATGCAACAGTTGAGCAGGTGGCGCGTCAACTCTCGTAGCCGGTCTGACTCAGGATAGGAAGTATCGCCAAATTATATTTATGATATTACTTCACAGAATATTATTTTATCGTTCAAAGCTCATTACGTTTAGTGCGTATCGTTCATAATAATCAGTCATTAGCTTATTTAGGGGGTGGAATGAGTTTTTTGTTTATTTTTGACCCTTTACTTTGAAGGATTCTGTAGTACTTGGTACTACGGTTCAATATAACTTTTAGCAGATTTCAAACATATATGTCGATAGGTAGAGGTGGTCTGCTTGTTCGAAATAACAACAGATAACAACAGATAAGAAATGGCTACTGATAGCCAAAACCAAGCGATCGAATTGGATGCACGGCGATAAGCGGTTGGGATAATGTACCCCAATCTAGCAGCCCTAGTTACCCATGCGTTTCGTCCTTACCTCATAAACCACCAACGGTGACATCTATACACACGCCTGAGCCTTTACGCCTTATTTTCCACGCCCTCTGCGATCAACGAGTTGATCTCGCTGGAGCTATTGGCGTGCGCTCTCGGCATGCTTTCGGGGCTATTCGTTTCATTCGTGCTGCTGTTTATCTCATTCGTGCTGCTGTTTGTTTCATTCGTGCTGCTGTTTGTTTCATTCGTGCTTCTGTTTGTTTCATTCGTGCTTCTGTTTGTTTCATTCGTGTTGCTGGCGCTCCTTCGTCCGATATAATGAGCCAATCTCTGTTCGGTATGCCGGCGTTGTCCCGCATGCCATCCCTTCCTCCATTTTCTCTGGATCGTTTTTTCCTAGTGGCTCGTTTGTCCGCTTAGATCCTCCCAATTTTTACTACTTTTAAAATAAACCCGAAAAGCAAATCGAATGAACTACCTGAACCCCCAGATACGATGTTTCTTCTTCGCCCTCTTTTGCAGTTTAGCCTCTGGGCTGACTGCGCAATCCCAAGATTTTTTCTTTGCGGTTTCGCCGAGTAACGGAGTTGTGAATGCCCAACCAGGTGAGACTTTTTGTTACACCTGGAGTTTTGCTTGGCGGAACAATGCAGTGGATTTGCCGGATGCGGGGATGACCTTGACCATTCCGAGTTACTTTAATGTGGTTTCTAGTGATGTTATTCTTTCGGCGCCTGCCAGTAACTCGGGGAACAACCCGGTAATCACCACGGCGGGAGGTGTGACCACGGTTCAAATTGACATGGATGTTCCGCTGGATGGCGGGGGTGTTGGTATCAATGCGGGTGGTTCGGGTACCATCGTGCTTTGCTTGGCCTTCCCAAATGATTGTAGTATTGTTCCCCCTGGTACGTGTATGAACATCACGGGTGATTACACGGCTCCGGGGCAAACGACGGTCAGCTTGGTAGCTCCTCAGGGATGTATTGATTTCCTAGGCCCAGCGGAGATAAATTTGTGGACGACAAATGACTATGCTCGGAGTGATTGTACTGACCCTTACTACGTTTGTTTTGATGCCTATGTGGCAAACACCAATGGCTACACCTCAGGTCAACTATCTGGCAGTCCTTTCGCCTTGCCAATAGATCAAGGTGGAATTAGCTACACGAACGGGATTGTCAGTGCCACGTTCCCAGCCGGGACGACGCTTTCAGGCCCATCACCCTCTAGCACGGCTAATTATACGATTTCGGGCAACACGATTACGTGGAGCAATCAGGTGATTAATCCGAATACCACTTCTCAAAACCCTCGGAACTCGCCAAACCGCTACTGTGTAACGGTGAATAACTCTGGCTATGAATCCGGTGAGTCGATTCCCTATACAACCAGTATATCTGGCGAAAACTGCATTGAAACAGAATCCTCAAATAACACCAACTTAGAGCCGATCGAATTTTGTGGCTATGGATGTTATGGCGATCCCACCCCGGCGTGCCCTGGAGAGATCCGCAAGATGGGATTAATTATTAGTTCCAATATTGGAGCACTTGATTCCCTCTGTGTCACGCAGCGGTTTCCGTTTGCACAATATGGTACGGTCCAAGCCTATACAGTCAGTAATGCGGTTTCCTCGGTCCCGTTCACGGTCGAATACTCTTCGAACAACGGAAGTACATGGACAAATTGGCCGGGTTCTCCTTTTTCCGTGAATGGCGTCGCCAGTTTTAGTCCATCAGCGGTAGGAGATGTTGGAGACCCTACATTTTGGATTCGTTACAAGTTTGGTGCGATTCCTGCATCTGCTTTACCATTTTGTATCGGAGCAGAAGTACTTTCCAATCCAAGTTACTCCTCGGTGTCCTTAGACAACGATTACAACCTTTCGGCGCTTCTTTCGCATTATACCTTTGATGCTGCTGGGGCGGCAATCGGCCCCTCAGATTCACTTTCTCGGTACTGTTCAATTCGTTTTAAACGCTGTCATCCAGCCCCTTGTATGACAAAGCTTCTGGATGGTGACAAAGGCGACAATGTCGGCTTGGTTTACAGCGAAGGGGATTTAGTCAACATAACCCTACAGATTCAGAACTTGAATCCTGACTATCCGATGACCGACCTTATGATAAATGACCTGTTGCCGTCTGGCCTATCTTTCTATGCCGGCTCGAACGTCACAGCTTCAGGGGCAAGTGTACCTTCTTTAAATGTTATTCCGAATTACAATGGTACTGGGCGAGACTTGGTGCGTTTGGAATGGAGTGCATCCAATCCTGCCAATATCAGTACGGGAACCTTGACGATTAATTTCACGGTTCGCATCGATGAATTGGTGTCCGCTTTTGGTCAAAATTGCGCAACGATTTCGATTCCGAGTGTGGCTGACCAAGGAATTATTCTTTATCCGTACACCTCGTGTAGTACATACTTGGATGATTGCGGTCCCTTCGGTCCCACCACTGATTTTTATGAAAGTGGAGACCCCGTCTTTCAGGGAAGTGCTGATTTCCAATACGCAGACACCTGGGATATCGATGGTGATGGAACCGTGAATGAGCAACTTTATTCTGACTGTGCTTGTTATGGCGTTACCGCGCAGGGTGCCAGTGCTGATGCTGAAAAATTTGTTAAAGGTGTGTTGGACACGGAGTTTTCGCGTTGTGGGTACACCACGGCAGGCGGCGATTTCGAGTATAAGCTTTGCTGGTTGAATACAGGCGGAAAAGATCTGAATGATTTGGTGATCATCGATACGCTCCCCTACATTAGTGATACTGCGGTGTTGAATGATGGTAGCCCCCGTGGAAGTGAATTCCAGCCATGTATTACAGGGCCCATTTCTGTACCAGGAGGAGTTGTTACCTATAGTGCGAACTCTAACCCGTGCTTGCCTGAGTTGGATGGCTATGCACCTGCGGGCTGTGTCGCGGCTAACTGGTCTTCGTATGCATCCTTTGCTGATCCATGTGATATCCGTGCCTTCAAAGTAGATTTTGGGACGAAGCGCTGGGATCCAGGCGAGGACGTCTGCTTTATTGTTGATATGGTCGCTCCTGCAGGGAGTCCGGTTGGGGATATTGCTTGGAACTCATTTGGTTGGAATGCTGCTGATAATATCAGTGGTTCTGATCCGGATACCCTCGGTGCGTCCGAGCCACCAAAAGTGGCGATCAAAATTGCAGACTGCGGGTTTTCCAATCTGGTTGCCGTCACCACCTGTATTGATAATGGTTCGATCGATCCAAGTGATGACCTCTACTCCATTGATGTTTCGGTTGATGAGTTTAACTTGAACCCTCCGAGTTCGACCTATGATATCATTGTATCTCAGGCTTATGGTAATGTGATTGCCTTTACTGGCTCTGGCTTGAGTTACGGTGCGGTGACAACCCTTGGTCCATTCAATACTTTAGCGATTGGTGACGTGGTGCTTTATGTTACGGATTCGGTCAATGGTACGAAGGTACAGACCTTGTTTGTTCCTGCACCAGCGCCTTGTTCGGGTTGTTCGATTAACGATACAGGCATCGAGCTGGTTTGTAATACTGGAGCAGACTTTTTTGATCCGTCGGATGATTCCGTCGAGCTGTACATTAACCCGACAGTAATTGGTTATACAGGAACGACTTTTTCGATTTCTGGTGACCTCACCCTCTCAGGGGTATCTTATAATAATGCTGGTCCACTGCAGGTATTTTCTCTTCCCACTGATGCGGGTGATTATACGATCACGATCACGGATGACACAAATCCTGGTTGCCCAAAGACGGTGACCTTCACAGTTGAAAGCAACTGTTTGGATTGCGCGGTTGAGATTGTTTCCATTACCCCGCTGGAGTGTGTGTCTGGTAGATTTAATGCCGAAGTAGTGTTGAACTACTCAACTGGGGGAGACCCAAGTTGGAATTACCAATTTTTCTTGAATAATCAAAACTTTGGTTCCTTAAATGGAACGGGAGTCACAACCAACACCATTACGAACTTGGACGCGTCGAATCCACCTACGTCTATTCGGATTCGGCTGTTCCGTACATCGACCTTAAGTTGTACCTTCGACATCCCAGTTACTATTGTTCCTCCGCTGTGTCCTTGCAGTATTGATGACACTTTTAACCTCAATACCGCCTGTGTGTGCACGAATATCTCGTCTTTTCCTCGTGGTGTTATTCCTCTTCCGGCCCTTGCCTACATTTATGACCAATCAGACATCATTCAAGGCGGGACAGGTCCTGCGATGGATCCTATAAATCCGGGATGCCCAGAAGTATGCCTTTTCGATTACATTGTTGCCTTTGATTTCACTAGCGCGACAAATTCCTCAACGTTAACCTTCACGGTCGATGGGATGTTCACCCAGACCGTTGCCATCACCAACCTAGATGGTAGAGTGATTTTTGTTGTTTCGAACATGGTTGCCAACGGGGCCACTATTCCGGTCAGATTAGAGGTCGACGGAATCGATTGTTCATTCGATACCGCGATCAACGCCCCACTTTGCGCTGGGATTTGCGCTGCCGACTTGGCGCTGATTAAGACCGTAGATACGAATATCTGCTACCAGCCATGCGATACCGTAACCTACACCATTGTGGTGACGAATCAGGGAACGATTGCCGCGGACCACTTTACGGTTACAGATTATTTTCCTCCAGGATTTACCTTTGTATCGGGTACCCCATCTTTTAATTGGGTAAACAATATGGATGGCACCGCAACCTACACGAATATCAATTCACGTGGTCAGGCCATTCCGCTCAGGCCACAGGATTCTTATGAGCTTACCATCACATTAAAGATTGGTGACAACGTCGGTAGCTTTACCAACTTTGCGGAAATAAGTTACGATTCGGTGGATGGTAAATCCGGGGAGCTTCCGTTTAACGATTGGGACTCCACACCAGATGCAACGAATGATGATTTCTGGATCGATAATGTTCTAGATAACTCTGGCGGCGATGAAGACGATCACGATCCTGCAATCATCACGGTTGTGATTAAGGAATTTGACCTCGCTTTGATCAAAGAGCTCGCCAGTACCGGACCTTTCTACCCTGGGGATGAAGTCGCATTCGATATAACTATCACGAATCAAGGCGACTACGCTTCTCGTTACAGTATTATTGACTATATTCCCGAAGGGATGACCTACAGCCCGAACAATAATAGTGTTGTTTGGTCAACCGATGGGACGAATGCTTTCTGGACTGGTAACGCACTATTGCCAGTCGGTGGCAGTAGTACCATTACCCTCCTTGTTCTTATTGATGATGATTTCGCGGGTGGACCCATAACTAACTTCGCCGAAATCGCTTCCGATAGTGGTCTCCAATTTGGTGGTGACGTTGACTCCACACCAGATATAGTGAACACCAATGACGCGGGGGGTTCGGCAGGAACCTCCTCTGATGACACCTTTGATGGTGACGGCACTGGAACCCCTGGTGACGCTGTTGGGACCACTGACGAAGATGACCATGATCCTGAGTTGATCACGGTTGAGACCTTTGACCTTGCGTTGACTAAGATCCTTGATCCGAACCAAGCCATGCCTATCTTCCCTGGCGACCCTGTGACCTTCATCATCACGGTTACTAATCAGGGAACCATCGATGCTGATCACTTCACCATCACCGATTACATGCCACCTGGGTTTACCTTTATCTCTGGTACAGGCGACGGAACCTTGGGACTTGGATGGACCGACAACATGGATGGTACTGCAACCTACACCAATGAATTGGGTGGGGTTGTTCCTGGACCCTACACCTTGATTGCGGGGCAGTCTCGTGATCTCACCATTACCTTGGCTGCTCCAGCCATTGACGGGACATTCACCAACTTCGCCGAAATCAGCTCCGGTGGATTCGATGGCTCTAACGGTGAAGTTGAAGCCACCGACGTGGATTCAACTCCTGACAATGTTAATGACGAATCGAATGTTGTTGATAATGTGACCGACAACACCGGTGGTGACGAAGACGATCATGATCCAGCTGAAGTAACGATCATCCCTCCAGTATTCGACCTTGCCTTGATGAAAGTCCCATCTGTCTGTGATGAATGTGCACCGGCGACTGCGGTCTCTGAATTCAACTTTGAAGGAAAACGCTACGAAGTGGTTTCCGATCTGAAAAATTGGGCGGACGCGGCTGCATGCGCGGCGGCCAAAGGTGGTCACCTCGTTGAGATTAACTCTGCGGCTGAGCAATCTGCTGTCTACTCTGCGATTCTTGCAGCCGGGGTTTCACCGACATATACCACGGTTACAGATGGAGGCGGTATCGCTTACGTCTGGATTGGTGCATCTGATGTTGCGACCGAAGGAACCTGGGTCTGGGATGGCTCTGGTTCGACCTTCTGGATGGGCACCGGTTCTGGCTCTGCGGTTGGTGGTGCTTACGAAAATTGGGGCAGCGCTGGACTTTCCAGTGAGCCAGACAATTTCGGAATCGGACAAGATGCCGGTGCTATCGCGCTAGCAAACTGGCCGGTTGGTTCGGCTTCCGAGTGGAACGATGTGAACGATCAAAACCAACTCTACTACGTCATCGAGTATGACTACCTTGCGCCCGTCGGTGCTTCTGATGTTGGCTGCTCTGACGCGGTGCTTATTCCTGGCGCAGAAATCGTATTTGATATCATTGTCACCAACCAAGGTAACACGCCTGCCACAGATATCTCAGTGGTTGACTATATCCCCGCTGGCTTGAGCTTGGTCTCGGTTGGTGGATGGACAGAGTCCACTCCAGGTATCGCTGAAAACACCATCGATGGACCGTTGGCTCCAGGCCAAATCGCGGTTCTGCCGATTCGCTTCTCTATTGATGCGGGTGCGGGTGGTGCGATCACCAACTGGGCGGAGATCTCTGAAGCAAGTGATGGTGACGGGGACCCCGTAACCGATATCGACTCTACTCCGGATGATACCAATTTTGATGGACAAGGTGAAACCGACGATCTCGCTGACGATAATGTCGTTGATGAAGACGGTAAAAACGGTGGTGACGAAGATGATCATGACCCTGAAGTGATCACGGTGCTTGTAACGGACTTGGCTTTGACCAAAACGCTCAGCGCCGCGACGCCTGGCCCATTTGCTGAAGGCATGACGGTTACTTTCGACCTGAATGTCACCAACCAAGGTCAGACGATCGCGTACAACATCTCCCTCGTGGATTACATCCCAGCTGGCCTCACACTTGTGACCTCTGGCGGATGGACCGAGCCAGTGGTTGGACTTGCAAGCAATGTCTACGCAGGACCGCTCGCAGTTGGCGCAGGCGATGTGCTTCCAATTAGCTTTATTATCGATGCTGGCTTCTCCGGCGTGATCACCAACTTCTCGGAAATCGCAGGATCAGAAGATGTCGACGGCAATCCTCAGACCGACACGGATTCAACTCCAGATGCGACGGACGG
>Ga0114957_1001611_pt1 | contig 24002 bp, 15 predicted proteins | sample BantaG_FD_87175 | JGI IMG/M metagenome (GOLD analysis project Ga0114957, IMG submission 87175) | Marine algal microbial communities from Bantry Bay, Ireland - BantryBay_4 metaG | ecosystem: Host-associated > Algae > Red algae > Unclassified | place: Bantry Bay, Ireland | collected 2014-11-21 | reverse complement strand
TCATCATCACCATTCTACATACTTTTAGAAGTCTTAGCTGAATAAAACAGGGGGGTCAGCTTCGAGCATTAGGGGGGTCAATACTTCCGTCAACTGGGGGGTCAATACTAGGTCAATAGACAACAGCTAAGTTGGCTAAATAATGGATTTCTGATTACAAAGAAAGCGCTAGATGTTAACACATCTTGTCAGCACTTACTTTTATTGGGAGGATCAGGAAGTGGTAAGAGCCAACGACACTTAATCAAACAAGTATTTCAATTTGCAAGAAAAGGAAAAACATCACTTTTAGTTCTTGATCCGAAGATGGAGATTAAGGAACTTACTGAGGGCTACTGGATACACAAAGGAGCAAAGACCTATACTTTGAATCTCATGCAGCCTACATTTAGTCATAGTTGGAATTGTTTGGAAAATATATATGAAGATGATATTGAAGATATAGTCTCAAGGATGTATGACATCACTAATGAAGCAGCAAATCAACAAGATTCAATCTGGAGCTATGGCAGTAAAAGTTTAATCAGTTTAATTATTAAAGTCTTGAAAGCATACCAACGTGGACATTACCTCAATCTAAATAATGTTCTTCACGTCATGCAGATGTTGCAGGTGTATCCAAAGAAAGTGACTGGGTGGATGCAAGAATTCGCGCCTGACGAACAGAGTAAATTAGAGGCAAAAAGATTTATAGCTCAAGAGTCGAAAATACGTGACGGACAACTCAGTGGTGCAACCTCGGTTATCAGTGCAATGCTCCCTCAAGTAGTAAAGAAAATTAGTAATGCTACTACTCTGCCAACTCTAAGTGAAATAAGAAAAGAACCAAGCATTATCTATATCTGTCTACCAATTGGGAAAGATGAAGTTTTTCGTCCTATTGTTTCTTTGTATCTCTCAAGCCTAATGAATGAGATCGTGAATACAGATCTTTCAAAAAATGATCTTCCACTTGCCATGATCCTAGAAGAATTTGCGCAACTCATAGAAGTGCCTAACTACTCTTCTATTCTTGCTGTGATCAGAAGTCGAAAATGTATGCTATACCATTGCATCCAAGCGGTTGAGCAAGTATATGACAGATACGGTCAATATACTGCAGAAAGTATTCTAGCAAATAACAACAGCTTCATCGTAATGCCTGGATTAAAAAGTTTAAAGAGTCAGGAGTTTGTAAAACAATCTTTACTAGGAAAATCGACGATCTCCCGAAAAGGGAATTCATCAGAATACGAAAATCATAGTGCAAGATATTTATTGACTAATGATGAGATCAGAAAACTAGATGCTGAAAAAGCAATATTTGTATGTGGTAACGAAGACCCTGTTTTGATTTCTCCAAAACCTTTGTATAGAGATTGGCGGTTGAAGTTTTTGTATGGGCTAAAAAACAAGAATGGAAAACTATACTGTAAACATCCAGTTCCTCCGTTTCTGAATTCATATCAAAAAACTGAACTAGTTTCATTCAAAGAGCAAGAACAAAATGAATATACATCAGATCGAATTCTTTCTTTTCAAGAAAGACTTGAAGCATTGATTCCAAAACATGATTCAGAATAGGATATGAAAAATTTTCCGACTCAACGACAATTTTTGAATTCTAAAAAGAAAGCTCATACATCTGAAAAAGAGCTTATCGAGTTAAAGAAACAATATCGAAAACTCTATTTTCAAGAATATAATAAACGACGACAAAAACCCATCACCTATACTTTACGACTCAAACGAAAAGACTATAAGCGAATCAAAGCATTCCAACATACATACAAATACAACTCCTTAAATCAATGTATCATAGATACACTTTTTGCATACATAGATAAGAGTTATGTCTTCCCTCAAGAAGAAAGTAAACAACAGCTCATTAATGAACTAAATGCAATTGGAACAAACATTAATCAGGTTGTACACAAGCTGCATTTACATTCACTGCGAATGGAAGGTGGTACAGGTATGATTGATCCGTCAGAAGAAAATCTATCTAGAATTTTACATGGATATCAAATACTAAAAGAACAAGTCGATCTCCTCAAGAGAAAAATATTGGAATTTATACATACACCTCAACCAAGTTTACTCAGTATGTCATGGAATGAGATTCATCAAGATAAAAGCAAACTCAGTTCACTCATCTCTCACCTCCAAGAACAGCTTAACAGTTTATAATATGCCAATCATCAAATCAACTTCTAGAAAATCAGGATATTTTCGACAACCTGTACTATATATCCTACGGCCTCAAAAACAACCAACTTGGACTTTGTTACACAACATGGATGCCGACCCCACAAACAAAGAGGCTCTCATTTCAGAATTTCAAAACCATTATGAAGAGCATCATAGCAAGTATAAAAATACCGTCGCAATGTATCATGAAATCATTGTCTTTTCTGACTTAGACAATAAACGGCTATTGCAAAATCCTCACATCATGGAAGACCTTACTAGAGAATACCTTCAACGAAGAACAACTGGATTAGCAATGGCATATCCTCATTTTGATAAACACCCACATGTGCATATCCTTCTTTCTCAAAATCAATATCAGTCTTCAAAATCTATTAGGATTTCTAAGGCAGAGTTTAAGAAAATAAAGAGTGAGATTGAACAAATACAATTTGTGAGATATCCTGAATTGATAAATAGTAAGATTGAAAAGCAACTCGATAATACGATATCAAAATCTAGGTAAAAGATTAACTCCTTATTAGAGTCTGAGAAGCTGGTCCTAGGCGGAGCTTAGCAAGTGCAACTGGGCTCACACTTTTTGTGTGACTGCACAGTTGCAAACTTGCTCTATGTTAATAGGAATAGATGCCGTTACTGTGTAGTGTAATTTTCAATACTATACAACATATTCTTTCATAGCTCCAATTATCACGAACGAGAAAGACATTGAAAGTGTGTTATCTAATAACACGAAAGGATAAAATAAGAGAAAATCAAGGTTAATATTCCGAATAAAAAATTATATTTAATCAAACAATACTCAACAAATGAAACACTTTACCAATGCTTTTGCATTATTTTACTTTTTAGTAATAGCTTTAACACCACCTGCTATTGCAAACGAATACTTCTCTTGTTCAGACGGAATAATGAACGGCACTGAAACAGGAATAGATTGTGGAGGTCAAAATTGTCCTCCATGTGAATGTACTGACAATAAATTACAGCTATCTAATTATGCAACAGATCAAACCTTTGTAAGGAGTGTACATGAATGGATTTTCCTTGACGACAATGTCATGCTAGAGTCTGCGTCAAATACCCTTTTTAAGGCAGCGGATTATATTCTAATTGATGGTGGATTCGAAACTGAATTAGGTGGTGAAACACACCTAGTTATTGAGAACTGCGTTGAGCCACAAGATTATCCACTTGGAGACCCTAACGTTATTCTAGCAAGTAATTGTGGAACAGAGAGTGTTATTTGTACTACGGGTACAGATCAATGTGATCCAAATCGACCAGATATAACACTGAGATTGAACTTATTTTTTATTCGAGACAATAATGGAGACTTTGGAGTATCAATGTCAGATGAAAGTATCTTAGTGGACGAAATTCGTACTACCTACGATCCGCATAGAATTTTCTTTGATATATGCATAGAAGAAATAAGAAATTCAGAGATTTTAAATGATGGAGCGATATCTTCAAGCTTACAAAATCTGTATTCTAATTTCAGTGAATCTGATGCACTTAACGGTTATATATTCAGAATAGGAAAAGTAGATGGTTTTGCAGGTTTTGCACAAGATATTCCATCTAATAATTTTTGGGCTGAACCATTTAATTTTATAATTTCTCATGAAATTGGGCACTGTTTGGGTCTTTGCCATACACATATGGGGTATTTCCCTGATTGTCCACCTGAAAACTGTAAACAAGAAAGAGTTGTAAGATTAGATGAGTGTGGCGAAGATTGCCCACCTGTTAATTGCGATACCGAAAGTTGTGTTCCTAACTGTAATGAGACTGGTGATTATGTATGCGATACTCCACCTGACTTATATCTTTGTTTAGGTGATAATTATGTTATCTCTGAAGGTATTTTAAACTTCCCTACATGGACTGACTACTGTGGTGCCACATATAGCTCAAATAATGTGATTCCTCAAAATGTTATGTCTTTTTGGGCTAAAAGAAAATTCCTAACGGAAGGTCAAGCCTGCAAAGCATACACAACGATTCTAGAATTTCATCAAGATAAAATAGTTGATCAACCTTTTGTTAGAAATACAGATCTTCTTGTGACAAGCGATTTAATTTTGGATGATAGCTATATTTTTAATGCAAATATTGTTGTAGAGCCAGGTGTAAAGCTAACTTTTGAAGGATCAAGATTTGAGTTTTCTACTAATAGCCAAATTATTACAAATACAATAGCTGTTGGTAATGAATATCAAAGTTCAACCATCGAAATAAATGATTCAGAACTAGTACCTCAATGTGGAGCGCAGTCATGGAGAGGAATGGATTTAGAGGAAGGGACCGAACTTTATATAACAAACAGCATAATTAGAGATGCTATTTTATTAGATGGTTCGTTTAATCCTTCGCTAGTATCTAGTAATATCCCAGGAACTTTCGCTTTTAACGGTGCGACACTAAAAAATAGTCCGTTATTTCTAGACCATATTGATGGATTAGTGGATCTAGTGAACTCAAATTTTTTAAGAAGTAAACCATCCTTCTATCCTCTCATTTTAATTGATGCTGATAATTTGTCTGATCCGTTTATTTCTGGTTGCAAACTTGAAAATGAAGTAGATCCAGCAATTTTGAAAACTGATGGCTTGGTTATTACGGACGTATCCTTCGCCATTCTTAATACAGATTTCGTAAATCTAAATACTGCACTTCGAACGAACCCAATCCTCAAAGCTCCAGATGGAGGAAGGATAAGAAACTGTACATTCACAAGTAATTTCAAAGGCATTACTGCTTCTGTGACCTCAGGGCTTAAAATTGAAAATAATATATTTTCAGTTGGTCAAACCAATAATTCAGCATTTACTCATATAGGATTAGATTTAGATTATTCAATAGATTATGTAATTGAGGATAATAAATTTAACGGAGGTGGGAGTGCACCTCAAAGAATAGGAATTAGAATCAAAGATGGCGGACCAGACTTTGAGCAAGTTGAATCAAATGAATTTAACAGTTTGAATGAAGCAATAGTTGCCGTTGGAAATAATAGGAATGTGTCAAATGATGGCGCTGTTGGACTACAATTTACATGCAATATTATGCAACTTGGAGGTATATCTGAGACTGATATTCGCATAGAGGATGACGGAGTTCAGCGTGATCAAGGGAATTCTTTAGTTGGGGCTGGAAATATTTTCAGCTCAGGTAACTCCGCTGACCCTGAAAGTTCAATAAGAATGAATACAGCTACTGACATGCGTTACTTTAGAAATGATAATATAATTATAACAACCCCTGAATTTATCGGGCCACAAGTTTTATTAAATAGTGCACAAGGCAGTCCAGGCTGCTTTTTAAAAAGTGTTAGAATAGCTGATACAAAGAACAAGGATAAGCTTAGTGAATTGATACTTCTATATTCTGAATTAATGAAAAAAATCGAATTAGAACCTGATGTAAATGAAAGTCTTTATAGAGATATTAGAGATTATAACCTTAGGATTAAGTCAATAATAAACAGCGAAAGCTATGAACTCGACAAGAAAGACAAGGAAATGTATTGGTCTGAATATAAAAAATCAATGACTTCAAAGAGAAAGGCATTGATTCTTGGATTTTCTCTTGGTGATCATTATTTGTCAGAAGTTCTAAACGATATAAAGAAATTGTCAGCAATGAGATATTCTTCTCAATTAAATAGAGCTAATTTTAGGTCTTTACTGCAAAGTCGCTTATCTTCTGTAAATAGCTATGAAGCTGGCTTGTATGAAAATTTATTGTTAAGTTTTGAATCGTCAAATCCTTGAAGACTAAACTGTTAATATTTCTATTTTCGATAAAATGTATAATCTTATTTAGTCAAGAAGGCTTAAATATGAGATTGGCAAATCAGTATTCAACTATTGGAAATGCTATCCATGTCGATAATGGTTATGCATATGTAATGACAAATACTTTTGACACGACGAGGATTGCTATTACTATAGGAAAACTTTATAAAATCAACTTAGATAATTCATTAATAGAAGACTCAATAATAATAAACACTAATCCCATAGAGTTTGAAGCTAATTCCACAAAGTTTTTTGTCTCAAATGACACACTAAACTATTTTGCTCGCGGAAATGAGAGAAGAGATACAATCATAAATGGACAAAATGTATTTACTTACTACCATCACTTCAAATTGAATTTAAATGATGGCACATGGTCAAACCAAACTTTCCCTGCGTTTGATGCGACTGGATTGCAGTTTTTAGTTCAACGAGATGCTGCCTTTTCAAGTTCTTCTGTGTATTCAGCAAATTTCGCACTAGACACAACAAATAATGAGACTGATGTTTTAGTTACTAGATTAGATCATAATGGAAATGTCATTTGGAATAAGAATTATGCCAATGAAACCAGCCAGTCAATTTGGAGTATTTTAGAAGATCAGGATGGAAATATTGTTTTCTGTGGGAATTTTTTTAGTCTATCTCGAGATAGGAGAACAGGCTTTAGCCATTTATATATTCAAAAGATAAAACGAGAAGATGGCTCAATAATTAAAATTTTCTCAGTTGAAGAAGATACTGGATCTCCAAGAGCCAGTGTGGAGGATCCAAATGGAGGATATATAATATCATCTGGTGACGCAGAATTTAGAGAAGGCGGAAGTTTTCCTGCTATCACCCGAATAATTAAGATTGATAAAAATCTTGATAGTATAGTTTGGGAATTACCTCTCTCAGATACATTGACATTTAATACATTTTGGCATTTAGATAAATTTATCTCCTTAGGCAATAATGAATTCTTAGGTGTTGGGGTAGCTGAATCTGTGGTACCGTTTAGCCATTTAGGCAGAGTTGTAAAATTCACAGGAGACGGAGAATTACTTTTTGATAAGGAGATTTATAATTTGGAGTTTACGAGGGGCCTTGAACAACGATTGGTAGATGTTGTACCTTACAAAGAAGGGTTTTTAGCTTGTGGCACTTTATTAGGATCATTAGATATCTTATCTCCGAGACAACAAGGTTGGGTGGTATATTTTGATAATGATGGGAACAGTGACTTTAGTTCATCTATCTTAAATCTTGGAATTACTGATACAAATAGTCTGAAAGTCTACCCTAACCCAAGTGAAGGACAATTCACTATTGAGTTTAATGAAAAAACAGAGTCTAGATCTAGGTATACGATATATACAATTGATGGTAGAAAAGTAAAAAATGGTTCTATGCCAAGTGGAACCCTAGAATTTCAGCTGGAGATGTTTAATTTTCAATCAGGGAATTACATACTTGAAGTGGTCAATACTGAGTTTAAGAAATCGCTGCTACTTTATCGTCAATAAGGTGTTAAACACCACTAACTTTGACTAAGAATATCGGAAAAATAATTTATAACGAATCCTCCGCCCACAACTTCTCCAATATCTCATCAGGGCTCGCCTCAGCTTCCTCGCTAATTATTTCTTGAATTCTAATCTCATCAATCGTTTCTTGCTTTTTTGCCTGTAGTTCGATAGGGTCTAGAGTGAAGTAATTTTTAGATATTTGGTAACTGTTCCTAATATGCCAATTCAGGCTTTTGAAGAAAGTTTGTCAGTATGAGAATTGAGTATATATTTCTTTTGCTTGGATTCTGGATCAACGATTACTTCACTCGAAAGAACCAAGCTCTTCTTGTTCAATTTCACATTCACGTCTTTGTCGTGTATATTAATATCTATTTTACCGTTTGCTTTTGACTTCCTGATCACACACAGAAACCTTGATTGATCATCTCTGAATGTGCCATTGTAATCTTTGCACACTTCCATGTCCTTATTCAAAGGAACATACACTTCATTGGTGTTGTCTTGATATAATTGCCCTCCATATTCTATCTCCTTTGGCTTAGAGTCAGAAAATCAAAATGATCACTTCACATCAAAAAATAATTTAGAAATAGCGGATATCATGTTGTCCGTTTTTTGATCGATGGTTTGAGATTCGACTGTTTTTCTGGTCTCTAAATTCATGACTATAATAAAGGAATAAAAACTAATCTAAGCAACGCTCATGCACCCATATCTTGGTCTCATAAAAACCCTCACCATCTTCAAAAGATAATCTCTTTTTACCTGTACATTTCGAAGCATTCAGATAGACTGTAAATACTCCTTCAACACGCACGTGCTCTATCTGAATTTGATACAGCACATCCTTCATTATTCTGACCACTTTACCTTCCCAATAGGCATCCTCCCATTGACTACATTTTACTTTGTCACCTACAGAATATTTAGCGACTGACGTTGTATCTACAGGATTACATACTTTAGGATTTTCATAAGTGAGCGAAGGTTCGCCAAATGATGAAATAGCTAAAATGAGAGCGCATATGATTTTTAACATAACAGAGAAATTTTGTTCATGTCAGAAAATTAGATAAAGTATGACATGCCTCTGAAAATCAGAGTTCTACGACCAATTTCAGCAAGTCATTAATCCCATTCTTGATAAAGGAAATTTATTTAACTAGATCAGAATACTCAAAGCTATTGACTGTTAAGGTTTTACAAAAAGAATAAGAAAGGATTGGCATTTTGTCATAAAATATCTAATAGTATGACAGTTTGATTGGAGAAAAATTTACCTCAAATAGGTCGATCTATGGACTATTCAGAGTCATATTCTCTTTTTGATGTGTATGGTAATCGCAAATACCTCAACACCACAGAAAGAGCAAAATTCTTCACATCCTGTCAACAAGTATCAATCGAAGAAAGCCTCTACCCCTTGATGGTGTATTACACTGGTGCAAGACCATCCGAAGTACTCAATATACAAATCAGACATCTAGATTTCGAAGAAAAAGTAGTCACTATCAAGTCTCTCAAAAAGAGGGGCAAAATCCAATTTAGACAAATTTCACTACCAAAAAAGTATCTTGATGATCTCAAGCTTTGGATATCGAATCAAAACAAAAATAAGGATGGCAAAGTTTGGGATTTTTCCTATCGCACAGGTTATCGTCGCATCAAGAAGCTAATGGCTTTAGCAAAAATTAGTGATGGTCCAAAGGCTAGTCCAAAGGGCTTGAGGCATGGGTTTGCGATTGCATGTGTACTTCATGATATCCCTCTTCCCTTAGTACAGAAGTGGATGGGGCATGCTTCGATTAATACCACGGCTATTTATCTTAATGTTATAGGGAAGGAAGAGAGGGTCTTTGCGAAGAGGCTTTGGGGTGGGGATTAGTTTAACCTCTTATTTGTTTATGATCGAATTATTTATGAACTTATCAATCACTGTTGTAGTTAATGAGTATTCAAAAACTATTCAGTATGAGTATAGGAAGATACATCACCTACCAACTAGTCTACAATGAAGAACCACCTGAAAATCCATTAGATTTATTAGCTGGATTTGATAAGAAAGACCTATTGGTCATTCTTGCGTCTATAAATAATTACCCTAAAAGAGATTTGACTTATCACTCTATTTCCAAAAAAGATCAACTATTCATGATCTATTGGATTATCGGAGAATCATTAAAATCTAAAGCGGAAGAAATACAAGAACTAGTAAGAATATTTCTTTTTGATTCCAAGAGAGATTTTGTGCTTTTTCATAGAACTGCATCGCTTGTCGCTATGAATCAAATTTTATTAAATGAAATTCCAACAGGAGAAAAAAGCTTACATCCTGAATCAATAATAAAATATTATCTCGCAATAAATTCACAACTTGAAAAATATCAAGAAAATAATCGAACTGACGATGATGAGTTTATGGACATCATCCTTACAATGATTGCTACCAATGAATATAACGCTCCATTCATACCAATACTCCAATTATTCAGGGGTATTAAATTAGTAATGTATCTAAGAAAACATGAGAATTATAAAGAACACTTCGATGGGTATATTAAACAGCTTGGAGTAGATCCATTTTTACTCTTCATGTTTATACTTAGTGCAATTAGTGAGGTGGTTAAGAATAAGGACATTCATAGACTCCCACTCATGAATAATCCATCACATCTTAGGAAAATCACTTCAGTCTTCTTAGATCATCACTCAAATTCTGAAAATTTATTGGAAATCCTTGGCATCAAAACAGCACCTTTTTACAAGTATGCTGATGATTCATTCATTGTATTAGACTTATCTCTTCTTGCAGATTTTTGCTATCATTCATTTATAAACAAATTTTGGTTTGAATATGTAAAGCCATTAACAAAAGAAACTGCAAAATCATTCTTTTCGGTTAGAGGACGATTCTTTGAAGAACATGTAGCTTCTTTGCTATCCAGGTCGTTTAGCTATCTAAAGTATCCAGGTCCAAAAGTTTTGGATGCTCTCAAAGTTGTTCATCCTAATACTGGCTCTGAGGTAGAGCTTTGTGATTTTTTTATCAAGGAAAATAAAAAAATTCTATTAGGAGAAATCAAATCATCTCTAGTAGCAAATCCAGATAAATATTCTAAAGAATATAGAGACGAAACAAATGAGAATGAAAGTAATTTCAATAAAAGATTTGGAATAACCCAGATAGTAAAGTCTATCAAATACCTAATCGAAAACCCTGATCTTTTTTACAGCGAATTAAATCAAAAACATAGGTATAGAGTGTATCCCTCTATTGTATTGCAGGAACGTGCATTCATAGCACCTTTTGTACATATAAAAGTGCAAGAACATTTCAGACATGAACTAAAAAATGTATTCAGTGATATCGTTTTTCCAGAAAAAGAGTGGAACAAAATAATTTATAAGAATTTAGTGATTTCTCCTTTAACCCTCATCAACGTTTTGACAATAGAATTGCTAACGCCCGAATTCGAGCAGAGAAAACTGAGTTTTTGGAAGTTCCTAGATAGAGTTCACAAGGAAAAATCCTTCGATCCACCATTTTTTCATGCTTATAATCAGTCCAATACTGATTACTATGATGCTTTTCCTGAAGTGAGAGAAATTCTTAGGGAGTATGATGAAGAAAGGAAAGCTCAAAGAAATCAATCCTGATTCAATTACCTTTAGAATCCTAATTAGATTTTGAATCTAGATCGCTAAGGCATCAATATATTGAGATATTGGTTTGCCATTCGTCGTAACAATACTTTCTCCATCGAAATCAATTTCATCTAAACCACCTAAAAAAGAAAATGGAAATTCTGCATATGGATTACGATAATATTTAAGCTTAACTTGATTAATCCTCATGTAATGAGCATTAGAGAACAATACTCCACTTACTCGTGTATATTTAGGATTCTCACTAGTTCCAAATGCACCATTTATATATCTTTCAACATCTCCCGTAAAGATATCTTGAGCTTGATCACCATACAATGCATTTTTCACATCGATATCATAATAGGTAAAGGATTCAGTCATGTTGAGGGTGATAATATAGGGTGCATTCAATTGTCCATATCTAGTTGCTTTTTTGTGGATACTAGACTTAATTGCCTCTGGAGTATTCATCCATTTTGCACCAGAATTAAACAACCCAATAATATTATCATCATCTGACCTCATTTCTACTGACTTGGCTAATGAACTAATTTGTATGTATAAATAATCATTCTCATATTCAAAATAAGGTCTTTGAGAGCCATTTGTCATTCTTGGATTCTCATATACTGGAATGTCTGGATTTTTAGAGACTAGATATTCTTGTAATTTTTGGCATAATTCGTTGAGACTACTAATATGAGTCTTGTCTTTTATTATTAAGTCTGAGATTGAAATGAAAAAGTTAATTGATTTAACTCTTTCATTGATCTTATCCTTAACATTACGTTTAAGTTTTTCAATCACTTCCTCATCTACAGTTTTCTCAGTGACTAGTTTTGATTCTATGTAGCCTACCGCTGAGTTTCTAGAAAATCTAAATTCAGGTCGTTTCGAAGTGTGTGGTAACTCTGGGTGTGGTTCTAATTGATATCCTATTTTGTTGAATAATTCATGAATAAATAATTCATGATATGCAGAATCAAATTCTCTGTTCTTCAATCTTAATATAAGACTAGCAACATCATCACTTGGATAATTGGCAACCCATTTATTCAAGTATGATCTAACGCTCTCTGCCCAATCTGCTCCTGATCGATCAAAAAAATAAAAAACACTTTCATTTGGAGATGATATTCCTTGGTAGTCTCTTTTCTTATCTGTAAATAATATGTCCATATAAACTTAATTTTCTCATTTCTATAATGTAATAGATTAATATTTAATTAGTAGAACTCATCTTATCGGTATAGTCCTTTCTCTATTTTTGTAGCGCTTCAACATCTTTTTTTATTTCTCAGGATCAGGCACTTTATAAGGTGTCTGAGTTGGCTAGCTAAGGAGAAAAATATATACAGCTTTCTCTATCCAGTAGTTTTGTAAATTAACCCAATCATAAATGTATTGAATAATGTCGCTCATAGTGTAGGTGTTTGATCAAGTATATATTCTAAATAGTCACTATTTGTTCTTTTAGTTCAGTATTTCAAGTGAATTTTCAAATCTATAATAAATGAAAAATTCTGAATATTCATATATTAACGATATTCAAACGAAACGATATGAGAAACTCACTAAATTTCAGTCAGCTTGGCAAGACTGTTCGAATCTACTTCTTAATTGTGTGCTGTTTTCAAAGTAGCAACTTATATTCTGAAGACACACTAGCAGTAAAATCCCTTTTGACAGAATCAAAAAGACTGAGAAAAGCTAAACCAGATAGTAGTATTATCTTTGCAAAACAAGCACTTTATCTATCTGATTCCCTAGATTATCTAAAAGGCATATCCCAATCAAAAACAATATTAGGTCTTATCTACAAAGGACGTTACGAGTATGATCTAGCGAGTAAATATTTAGACTTTTGTGAAAATGCGAATGTGGCAAAACTCTCTAGATGTAATTGTTTCATGCTTAGAGGGAATATGACAAGGGATACAGCTAATTATGAAGAAGCAGTTTTGCTATATGAAAAAGGGATTGCTCTAGCGAATGAACTCAAAAACACCAATAGATTGAGTAGTTTCTATAATTCATTGGCCATTACCTATGATTACAAACAAGATTTTGAATCTGCCATAAAATACCATTTACTGAGTGGTGATATGAGTTTGAGTCTCAATGATTCAATTGGTTACGCAACGTCATTACAAAATATTGGCATTCTATATAGACAGCTAAGAGAGCCAATACGAGCACTTGAAAATTATGATACTGCCCTCAAATATGGGAAAGGAAGCCTAGGGAAACAAATGATTATTGAGCATTTGAAGGGAGTAGCATACTATGAATTAGAAGATTTTGATAAAGCTATTAGCTCTTATGAAAAGGTAATAGAATCTGGATATGACAAATATGAATTACAAGCAATTACCTACTTAGATTTAGCAGCTGCTCAATTGGAATTACAGGAGCTAGAAGAAGCACTTCAAAATTGCAAAGAGGGCTTGAAAGTTGCTATATCAGATCGCAGAAAATTCCGTCTTTATATCACCATATCCGACATACTGCTCCATCAGGATAAATGCGCCAAAGCTCAGTCAAATATATCAGTCGCTGAAAACTATATCAAGAATGAGAAAGAATATGAGACTCTTGCCTCTTTCTACGAAACGAAATTACGTATATCGCTTTGCAATAAACGAGATAATAAGTTGAGTAATGTAGATTCCTTTCTTTACAATATGGACAAGTATTATTTCGAAAAGAAGGAATACGAGGCAAAGCACTTAGCAGTAAAATTTGAAACCGAAAAGAAAGAACTCCAAAACCAGATCCTCCAATCCGATAATGAAAAGAAAGAAGCGCTCATCTATAACCTTTGGCTATGTGGAGCACTACTTCTCTCAATAGCTATAGGATTACTTGGACTCTTCTGGTTTAGAAATCAAGCATTGAAGAAAGACCAACAACTCAGCCAACTATCTATGCAACACCTAGAGCAATCCAATCAAAAACTAGCTCACCAGCTACAAGAATTAAAAGAGAAGCAAAAGCCAAGTGTTCCAACTAGTGAAGAAGTTACACAGTCCACAAACACCATCAGTGATGACCTCAAACTTACCATACCAAATAAGCCCGAAAACATCACTATCCAACTTAATAAGGTAGTTTACGTCAAATCAGCAAAGAACTTACTTGGACATTTTTGTAGAAGGGAGAGATCGACCTATTACATACCGAGCAACGCTAAAAGGTTTCATCGCAGAATGGTTACCAGAAAAAGTCTTTATTCGTATTCACAAAGGACATATAGTGAACAAAAACTTTATAACAGATTTTGATAAGAAGTTAGCTGTTGTCGAGTTAAATGACGCAAATAGAAACTTAGCTGTAGGGAATACTTATGGGGAGAATCTCTTGAAAAGAATGACATAAACACTAGATCGGTTCAATTTCGTCCCAAATTTAGAGGATTTTGTCCCAAAATTATCTTCATCTTCTTATTTACATTATCCAGGTAATAGTTTTATTACTTAGAAATTTTGGTTGATTAGATTTATTTAATCAATAAAGATACTTAGTTTATTAATTTCAAAATCATGTTGGATTATTTTGTTCGAACTTTACTACAATTTGGTACTATTCCGGCATCTGAGGAGAACGGTAATTACCTAGAAAATACAAATCAAATTCAACAAGAAGACTTCAAATCTCATACAGTAGAAAATAATAGTCATCATCTAGGCGATATTCAAAACTCTACCAATTATAGGATAGAATCATTAATCTTAATTTGACTTACACTCAGTGTTATCATAGCTATATCTATAATTCTGAAAAATGAAAATTCATGAAAGTAATATTATTTATTATATTATCATTTAAGTTAACTTTTATTCAAGCCCAAAAATCGTGTCACAATTTGGCATCGAGTGATCTTAAAAGGAAAAACATAAATTGCACTGCCGCCATTAGTATTTATAGTGATAATCAATCATGTACAAATTCTACTACATGTGACTTGAATAGATATTATAAAAGTGAATACAAGACACTAAGAATTCCAGTTAAATATTATTATTCTGATCAACTTCAATCGGTAAATCCAAATATTATTGACCAGCATTTAGATGAAGTTAATTCAATTTTCAGCTCCAATTTTTTAAATATAGGCTTTTACCAAGCTTACGATAAACATGATGCTGGTTTACATATGTGCAATCAATCTTCAGATTGTATAAACTGTGATAATACTACTAGTAACTTTATCATAGCAGAAGCTGGCAATAATAGTAACTTGATACACGTATTAATCATTGATACATATCAGGAAGCTAAAAACTTAAGTAATTTCGTTTTTGATGACCCTTGCGTAGAAATCAGTGAACTTGATGGGTGTGACTATAGTATAGACAATTTTTTAGGAGGTTTTGCCACGTTTCCAAAAAATAGTGGACTGCCAGATAATATTGTAGTTATTGGCAATGATGAATTCAGCTCACCTCACATCTTAACACATGAATTTGGGCATATTTTAGGTCTTTTTCACACATTTGAATGTACAGAATTTGGATCAATAGACAATTCATGCCAAGGAGATGGGATTTTCGACACTCAAGCTGATTTCAGTGCTGAATTAAATTTTGGAAATGGAAATCTAATGGATTATAATCCAAGCAATTTAAGTGCGTATAATTTAAGTAAATGTCAGAAAGCGAAAATGTTAGACGTGCTTTTTGAATGTCGCGGTCAATTTTTAGGAATTACTCCTGAGAGACCAAACCTTAAACTTGATAAATCTGGATCTGAAACAAGTTTAGTTAATAATGGCAGCACGACGATAGGAATTAGCGAATTGGATTGTTATTCTCTTGAAGCTAGTCTATTTGAAAATGATAATCGATCTAACACTGGTAATTATGTGAGATGGGACATTTCTGGTCAGCCAAGTATACATAATCATAGCTATTTAATTCTCTCAGATTTCATTAATTCTGTTGGAACGTACACATTTGAAGTCTATGATGAAATACCTTACAATCATAGTAAAATTAGTCCTCCTTTCACTTATACAATTACAATAGTCGATGATTCCCCTAGTTTATCTGTTACAACATCTAATCCAATAGACGGTATTACAGGAAGTACCCTATATGAAGATTACTACATTGGCGATATTCAATTCACAAACAATAGTCAATATGATTTCACAGGTGAGTTAATGATTAGTTTATACACATTTGATGATTTATTTATCGAGGATATAGGTGGAGATGTAGTTTATGATCTCCCATCAGGGCAAAGTAAAACTGTAAATTTTTATGACCAACTTGATGGGTATCCCTTTCTTATTGGTGATTATATCATTAAAGCCCGCTATCGAGAAATTACATCTCAAAGCCCTGTAATCGCAAATTCATATAATATTAGTGTATTGCCAAATTTGGAGATTAAGTATTCTGATGTCTTAGATGATAAACCAATGTACAATGGACTTATTTCATTCAATATAAATGACTCATATAATTCAGAAGTTACAGTGATTAATAATGGTATAAATCCATTCAATGCTACATTTTATGCAACTTTACATAAAAACAACTCTCTTTCTTGTTCTTCTGGATGCTTTAATTTGAATTTGGAAAATGTAACACTCCAGCCAGCAGGTGGCAGTTACAAATTATTTAATTCGAGTGTCTCACAATCTGAAGGAAGTTACAATCACTATGTAAAATACTTCAAAGATGGAAGCATGCAATATGATTTCACTAATAGCAATATTAATGGTCAATCTATAATTTTTGAAGAAGCAGAAAATCCAATAGAAGATGGAGTGTCTATTGATGAAATGACACTAGCAGGGTTAAATATAAATGAACAAACTGGAGAGCTTCACATTATTATGGAAGCTGTGGCACATAGTCATAATGGATATACTCCATTAGGTTCTTCATATCCTGATTACCTATTAAAATTATTCAAACAAGCACTCATTGTGTCTGATTGGAAACATTATATAAGTCTTGATATTTGCGATCCAAATGGCAACTGTAATGGATATGCTAGATATACAACTCCATTTCAAGATACGGATCTTTGTAGAATCTTCTTTGAGCAAGATGTGGATATGAAGAAATATTTATTTACTGATCCAACATTTTTAGGCAACAGTAATAGTAATATTTATGACTTGTGGTACGAATGGATTGATAATGCTGGTATAGAAAATTATTGTCAACTTCCATCATTTCATGTGCAAGCTGAGTTTAAACCAGAGTCTGTAACTTTTAGAAATGATGGGAGCAGAATCTATATTACTAACACAAATATTTATCTAAGACGACAAGCCAATAGATCAGATATTTCAATTAATACAAGTGGTCTATCACCTTCCGAAGTTTCTGTCGTAAACAACTTACTTGATAACTGGCATCAAGTTGTATTAGGGAATTTGAATTATGGCGCAGACCAATTAGAATTAAAGATTAATGGAAATGATCCTACTTATAGAGAAATTAGAGAATACTTTCAAATAATATCGCTAGCACAATGGTATAAATCCTATTCTATTGCTAATAAGCCCTTTAATGAAGAAATAAACAGTAATAATTTAACTGGATATGCAACATCTATTCCATTTAGTCAAATTTATTGGGATGATCAGGCGTTACAATTTTTAAAAATTTATAGTTTAAATAATTCTGATCATTGTTTTAATTCCGCAGTCGAAGCAGAAGGTGGAGTAGGATTCACAAATGTCAATCCAATTTCAGAAGGCCCAATCACTACGTTAGAAAATACAATCGATTTCTATGCCGTCTATAATCTTGATGGAACTTTTCAAAATGGGAAACACTACTTTTATGGTGGAAAAATAGCTGCGGATATAGCACAACTAAATGGAAATGTTCTATCAATATCCAATTCGGATATAGTCTGTGAATATAAAAACCTAAATTTTGAAATTCAAGTGCTTAATAGTGGGAATATTTCGTCTGGATTTTTTGACATAAGATTTAGACTGCAAGAATTAATCAATGGTACATGGTTTAATGCAGAAATAAAACATTTAACCAACATTTCATTGGCTTCTAATTCAATGCAAAATCTCACTCTTCCAATATCTTCCTCTGAAATTAGTGGAGGCCTTAATAGTGGAAAATATAGATGTTTGATTGACTTGGATAATTTTAATGAAGTTAATGAGCTGGATGAATCCGATAATTTAATTTCTACTTACTTTGATGTTTTGAGTGACGAAGCAATTGTAATTAATTCTCCTCAAAACAACGAAGTATATAAAAGCTGTGATATTATTTTTGATGCCTACTTAATATCATGTAATAATGACGACGGAATAGTAGCAGAAGACAATTCTATAAGTTGGAGTTCTAATCTAGATGGTTTTCTTGGTACAGGCGATTTAACTAATTATCCACTTTCTCCAGGGCAACATGTTATTACTGCGACATATAATTTATCGGGTAATAATTATACTCAAACTACTAATGTTACAATTGCTGATCTGGTTTACTATAGAGACTTTGATGGTGATGGTGTTGGAAATAGTAATATTCCTTTAGCATCTTGCGAGCAACCAGCAGGGTATGTTGTAACATCTGGAGATTGCAATGATTCAAATCCAAATTATATAAATGCCGATCTACTCCTTTTTAGAGATTTGGATTTAGATGGGTATGGTAATCCAAATGCATCAATCCTGTCTTGTGGTCCAGCAGATGGTTGGGTAAGGAACAATTTGGATTGTAATGATTCTAACTCTAGCATCTTTCCAGGAGCAGAAGATGTTTGCGACGGAATAGATAACGATTGTAATAGCCAAACAATTGAAGAATGTTGTTCATATACCGCATTCATTGACCCTGTTGACGGAGGTAATATGTTTTTTGAGAATGTCCCAAATACGGAAGATGATTTTGATTGGATACTCATTGAAAATAATACACCTTCAAACTATACTGGACCACTATCAGCAAGCTATGGAGATCAATATCTATACACAGAAGCTACTCAAAATTTTAATAAGAGAGCTGAAATGATTAGCAATTGTATTGACCTTGCAACCAATCAATTCGCAGATCCTATGTTAACTATGCGATATCATATGAATGGAGAAGATATGGGTACACTTGAAGTTCAAGTATCAATAGACAACAAATCTTCCTGGATCAGTGTATTTTCAAGATCAGGTCATCAATCAGAAGAATGGAGAACTGTAGAATTTGATTTAACTCCATTCACAGACGAAATCATTTATTTTAAATTGATTGGAATTACAGGAGACGGATACAGGAGTGATATGGCGATAGATTTTATCTATTTCTATGATAACTGTTATCACTTTGATTTACTAACTGGACCTTTGCAATATGGTGATCGTTTCTATGAAGATGATCAAGAAATTGTATCAATCCAAAAATTGAGAGAAAATTCAAATTTTATTTATGATTCAAAAATTAGTGTTGAGCTATTACCTGGATTTGAGGTAGAACTTAACACAGTATTTGAAGCATATATAGATGGATGTGACAACTAATATATCGTCTCTGTGAATTTTAAATTATATCGAACACGCAATACATTCAATTTGAATGTTGGGTGTTCGATTTTTTATCTGGATTTATATTTTTTCTCATATTCTTCTACTTGCTTTTTTAGTGTATTAAAATGACTTTTCCCAGGCACAGCCAATTTATTGGATTCCTTCTGTATAGCATCAACAAAGAACTTATAGAAATCAATGTTCTGAGAATAATATTCTGAAATTCTTAATTGCTTAACCTGATCATTGAATACTTTTTTAAACTGGTTGCTTTTAATATATAAATCAATGAGTGGCTGTAGTTTTTCAGATGGTACAAATCTGATTATATTCTGAAGTGTATGATGACCATCAAATTCGCCTGTTTTAAGAATTTTAGAGAGTGTCTCGCTTACATGAATGGACTCATTTTCATGCCTTAGTTTTTTTTCGAGAGATATCATCCTCTTCTTTATTGTTGCATATTCAACTTGATTAAATTCTTCAAGTCTGCTTTCAATTGGTCTAAGCGATGCATATGAAAATTCTTTTCCTGGCTTGAGTTGATTTAATGCTGGTTCGATAAGATTAGCTATGTCTAATCTTGATTTGATTTCATCAAAATCCCTAGAGGTTAAAAAGTATTCAAAATAATCTAGTAGAAGTACCAGTTGAGTTAAGTTATATTTTCCTTGTCTACAATCTTGTATGACAATTTTAACCAAGTTATCAAATTCGTCATCTTCTAATTCAAGGAATTCTGGAGAAATCAATGTATGAAATGAAAGGTAAACTGAATCACCAAGTTTTCTTGATGAGATCAATTCGTCTACCTCAGTTTTCATTTGTTCGTCAAGTCTTTCACTAGAAATAATTAATTGAGAGATAGCTCTTAGGCGTTCCTTTTCTGCAAATTTAATATTCAATTTATCTTCCAAAGAACTGATTAAGTTATCGACATCTTCACCTTCATCATTTGTAGAAAAGTTCCCTTCACGAGCTACTATTGTTTGTGGCAAAAATGAATAACATATATAACTAAATACAAGATTGAATTTTTTTTTACCAATAACCACAACAACTTCTTTAAGAGCCTGCAAGAAATATTTGATTGTCCGAACATTTTCAAGCCTGTACTTTTTACAAACACTTGTTAATATCTCTGTGTAGTTCTTATTCCAATTACCTTTTAAACCAATTTCTTCAATTAATTCTGGGAGGATAATTTCAATCTGAGGTTTAAATATTAATGTATGAGAAACCAGTTTTTCTTTCGCATTTTTGTAATCATTAAATGTCCCCACAAACTTACGCGTTTTGCTGTCTTCGTCATCATCAAATCTCTTCTCTATTTTACTTTCGTCACACACCAAAATTATTTTGATCCTATTATGTTCAACTAATTGTGAATTTATTTGACCCAATAGCCCAATTAGATCGCAATCCTTATGTACTCGTTCTAGGTCATCTATAATAATAATTGAATCTTTGGAAAAGGAAGAAAATTCTATCGGATCTATCTCATTTAGATCTACTCCTGTCCAGTGATTTAAAGCCTTCAAGCCAATCCCTAACATTTTTGAAACTGCTTTGCCACCCGTACTCTTAGCTCCGATATTTTGAAGAAAAAGTTCATTTAGGATTTCATTAATAATAATCACTCCATTTGCTGAAACATACCGAATTTTGAGACCATTCAACTGAGGGTATTCTTCTCTTTTACATATAAGAGGGAGTTGCTTATTTAAGAAGAAGGTCTTTCCAGATCCCCATTTCCCGTTTACCATATAAGCATACTCAGGGCTCTTTTGAATGAGAAATTTCTTTAGTTTATCTAAAATTGGATGTGGTTCATTCTTTGTAGTGTCTATTAAAGGGTAAATATTTTCCATCTTACTCAGTTCTTTTTATTAATACTGTATTAATAAATGGTGATACAAAATTAACTGCAACCAACTATTTAAAGTTCCCACTGTAATATTTCATAAATAATAGAAGGGATTTGTAAATTTTATCAAAATTATCATTGCTATACCCTATATTTATAGTACATCATTCAAAGTTTACTCAACATCTCCTTAAGGTCATGCTCTTGCTATATTCCTTATTCAACTATAGATAAAAAATGAACAAATGAAAGTATCTATAACAATTATCATTGCCTTGTTACTCTGCAATTTCATAAACAATTCATTTGGTCAAGATAGCTGTTATATATCAACCAAGTATTTGCAAATTTCTCAGCCTTCTCAAGAAATGCTTACAGATTTTAAGCAGTTTGAGAATGATTCCTTGCACCTGTTTAGTTCCAACTGTAGATTACTTTTTTATGAAAACTATGTGTTTTGTCTTCGTAGACTAGAAAGGGAAAAAGAGGCACTTCATAAGATTGATTCCATTGTAAATGCGATCATAATCAAAGATGAGTTAACTAGAGGATATTTTCTGCTAGAAAAAGCTATTATTCTTTACAATGCGATAGATTCTTCAGCAGAAGCATATCTTGATTCTCTACAAGACCTAATTGTACAGAATACTTTCTATAGTGAACATAAGAATAAGAAAAAGGTATTAGATATCCTTTCTCGTTCAGCTGCTGTTTTTAGTAATGCAGAACGATTCGAATTTACCAATGATTTGCTTATGAAGCAAATGGAATTGAATACAATACAAGATTCCATCTATATATTTCGAAACAATTTCATGATAGGATTAAACAACCTAAATAGTCGTCAATATCACACAGCATATGAGTTTTTAAGAAAAGCAGAATTGTATTCAAAGTCAGAACGTGTGGATTCATCTATGTGTGCAGAAATGCATATCTTATTAGGCACCACTCTAAGTAAGATTGACAGTTTAAAATTAGCAAAAGTCTATTTTAGAAGAGGATTAGAAATGGATCAAAATAAGTTAATCATAAGAGCATATTATTGTATTGGCCTTATGGAGATATTTGAAAAGGAAAATCAAACAGATTCTTTACGTGCCTACGAACCAATGCTAATTATGCTGAGTAAAGAACCTGAATTAATAGGTACTGTCCGATTAGATATTTACTACTATTTGTCATCTCTGTATTTTTCCAATAAGGATATGGCAAAGTTTGAGCAATCATCAGAGTATTTTATTGAAAACATGGATGATGATCGTCTCTACCACCGGTACATAAGAAGCAAACTGAATCTACAACAACAAATACTCTCCTCAAATAATCCAAAATTTGTCCAAAATCTTACTTCTTTCATTGACTTAAAAAGTGAAAGCGAAAGTGAAGAACATACACATTATTTGAATAGTTGGAAACATAAATACGAATCCGATAAGAGTAATCTCCAGAATCAACTTCTAACGACTGAAAATCAACTTAAACAGCTCACGATTACCCGACAAAGAGGATTACTAATCATAGGGGCAGCAGGATTAATATCTGCTCTACTATTAGCATTTGGAATTAATCAAAAACGTATTTCAAATCGTAAGGACATTGAACTGAAACAAGAGAAGCTTAAATCGCAAGATTTTGAATTAGAACTGGCTCGCACTGAAAATATCCGATTACAAAAATCAAATGCTCATCTCCAAGAACGCATTGAAGCCCTAAAAAATGAACCGCAGAATATTTTAAAGGAAACGTGGGAAATTAATCCGAAGCAATCAGAAAGGGTGATGACTTCATTCGATAATATCCTATCTGTACAGACCTCAAAAAAGAATCAGATCAAATACATCTTGGACAATGCAACTACAACACCAACTGAATGGCGTAGTCTTACCAAATTGGAGGAAGATCCAAGTTGGCCGAAAGAAATATTTATGCGAGTTTATCAGTCCAACATCATCAACCTCTACAAAGTCTTTAAAATAGATTCCACTAAGCTGATAGTAAGACTATATGGAATAGAACAATCTATAAATATTTCTCCTAAGAAAATAGAAGAATTACAAATGAGAGTGGCTAATTTGAACTCTTCACTCAAATGAATATCCCATAGAAGTAGGTATACATCCCAGTCAACCCGAACCTGGAGAGACTAATCTGAGTCTTCCTCAAATTAATATCCCGTAGAGTGCAATAAATGTCCCATATGCTTGATGCAGCGGATTCAATATTTGTTCAGTTGGATGTCAATAGATGATATTTGTGATGTGAATTCACAATATAAAATTAAGTTATATTCAATATCTAAAACACTAACAATGAAAATTACAAGTTTAAAATTGGGATCGTTAGTCCTATTTAGTGTCTGACAGAAAAGGACAAGCCCTAATCATAACTGCCTGATGATTAGTGAATTAATTAGGAAATAAGTTGAATAATATGTATTGAATTGAGGTGAATATTTCATATATTGATAT
>Ga0114957_1001609_pt1 | contig 24024 bp, 15 predicted proteins | sample BantaG_FD_87175 | JGI IMG/M metagenome (GOLD analysis project Ga0114957, IMG submission 87175) | Marine algal microbial communities from Bantry Bay, Ireland - BantryBay_4 metaG | ecosystem: Host-associated > Algae > Red algae > Unclassified | place: Bantry Bay, Ireland | collected 2014-11-21 | reverse complement strand
GGTAATATTTTCATATCTCCTTTTGGAGTAAAGGCATAAATTTCTTCGCTAAAAAGATTTGTTTTAAAATCATTTAGAAATTCTAGTGCATCTGTATGTTGGGTATCTAATATATCACGGACATTTGCAAGCCATCGATCATAAACATTTCCATTTTCTTGTACTTCCTTATATTTCCAATGGGCAGCAAATCCTTTCTCTGCTATTTCGTCCATTCGTTCTGACCGAATCTGCACCTCTATAAATCTACCTTTAGGACCGATCACAGTAGTATGCAAAGATTCATAACCATTTCCTTTTGGAGTGGTAATCCAGTCCTTTAGTCTTTCTGGTATTGGTTTATAATTATCAGTGATTAAAGAGTAAACCTGCCAGCAAGTACTTTTTTCTTGTTCTTGTGGTACATTGACAATTATCCTTACGGCGAATATGTCATAGATCTCTTCAAAAGGAATTTTTTTCTTTCTAATCTTATTAGCAATGGAAGAAATTGCTTTTACACGAGCGGTGACACGGTTATCAATGCCCATTTTTTTAAGACCACTCTTTACGGGTCTTAAAAAATTACGGATATATTTAGTTCGATCAGGTTCACTTTCTTCTAACTTGGTTTTAATCTCATTGTAAATTTCGGTATCTGTAATTTTCATACAGATATCTTGGAATTCTGTTTTTAGATTATAAATACCTAATCGATGGGCTAGTGGGGCATATATATAACTCGTCTCTGCGGCTATCTTTAGTTGCTTATGTTTAGGCATCGCATCGATCGTTCTCAAATTATGAATTCGATCAGCCATTTTAATTAATACTACTCTTACATCTTCTACTAGCGTACTGAGTACTTTTTTAAAGTTTTCGGCTTGGGGACTTTCTACATTATCCGCTGGGTTATTATATAGACCATCTAGTTTTGTAAGTCCATCTACAATTTTAGTAATCTTAGGACCAAATAATGCTTCGATATCTTCAAGCGTTACATCTGTATCTTCTACCACATCGTGTAAAATGGCCGCAGTTACTGCAGTAGGTCCTAACCCTATTTCTTCCAAGCAAATCCTGGCAACTTCAATAGGATGTAGAATATAGGGTTCGCCTGATCTTCTACGCTGTTTATCATGGGCAGAAATAGCTAAATTATAAGCCTTTTTTAATAAAACACCGTCATCATCCTTAAGTCGAGGCCTGATTTTACGGTAAAGTCTATTGAAAACTTTATCGATTTCTTTTCTTTCCGAGGCGTTTATGGCTAATCCTTCTGGCATAATGCTACGTAATATGGTGTATTATATAACAAAGCTAAGCAAAATAAGATTCTATATATTGACTAAAAAAATGTATTGAAATATCGTAAACATTATATCTTTGCACTCCCTTGAAAAAACGTTTTCAGATGCGGGTATGATGGAACTGGTAGACATGCTAGACTTAGGATCTAGTGCTTCACGGCGTGGGGGTTCGACTCCCTCTACCCGCACTCTCTTCTTTTTATAAAAATTATCTCGATTTAATGAAGATTAATAAAACTGATATTGACTCACTCAATAGCTCAATTAGCATAGAAATTGAGAAAGAAGATTACAAAGAAAAATTCGATTCCGAATTAAATAAATACAGAACAAAAGCTCAGCTTAAAGGATTTAGAAAAGGTAAGACCCCAGTGGCTTATCTAAAAAAGATGTATGGTAAAGGTATTTTGGCGGAAGCCGTAAATGAGTCTTTACAAAAAGGACTATTTGATTTTATCAAGGAAAAGGAATTGAACATTTTAGGAGATCCGCTCCCTTCTGCTGATCAGGAAATGATAGATTTTGATCCTAACGAATTTAAGTCTTATACTTTTATTTTTGACATAGGGATGAGTCCTGATATTGAAGTAAAAGGAGTATCAGAATCAGATAGCTATCCATTTTATGATATAGATCTCGATGAAAAAGTCGTGGATGAAGAATTAGATGTAGCCCGCCGTAGACAAGGAACTCAGGAAGATACTAAGGATATTATTGAAGAAAAAGATATCCTAACACTAGAAGCAAAAGAACTAGACGGTAAGGATTTAAAAAAAGATGGCTGGGAAACAGGGTTTACGGTTATGACCGAATTAATAGCTGATGATAAACTGAGAGCGGAGGTTTTAAAAATGAAAGAAGGAGATTCTTTTGATTTTGATATTTATAACCTTGAGAAAGAAAAAGATGAGGCTTACGTAAAAAAATATTTTCTAAACTTAGATGCAGAGGAAGAAAAAGAGATAGGAAATATGTTCAGAGGAAAAATCGCAAAGGTCCAGAGACTAAAACCAGCTGATTTAAATCAAGAATTTTTTGATAAGTATTTTGGTCCAGATAAAGTAAAATCCGAGTCAGAAGCAAGAGATAAAATAAAGGAAGAGATCGGAAAGTATTACGATGGCCAAGCTAAGTCTTTTATGTATAGAGATATTTTAGAAGGATTAGTAGAAGGGAATGATTTTACATTACCGGAGGCATTCTTAAAAAGATGGTTAAAAGCTACTAATGAGAAAGTGACGGAAGAAGATATCGATAAGCAGTTTCCAGATTTTCTTAAAAATCTAAAATGGACGTTGATAAGAGGAGAGTTAGCAAAAAAATATAAAGTAGAAGTAGGTCCAGAAGAAATCAAAGCTAGTTTTGAAAATCAAGTAAAACAATACTTTGGTCCGTACGGAATGGACAATGCATATATCGAACAAACGATCAATAAATTGATGTCTGATCGTAATCAAGTAAACAAAGTGTACGAAGAATTGTTAAGTCAGAAAGTTTTTCAGAAAGTTGAAGAGCAAGTCCAAAAGGCAGAAGAAAAGATCACTTTAGATGATTTTAAAGAAAAAGTAAAAGAAATTAACGAGAGACTCAACGCGTAGACACTTTTTTACGTCTATATAATTGTGGGACTTTCGTATGTATTAGTTAATTTTATATAAAGAAAAAACATAATATGTTTCATAAAGACGAATTTAAAAAGTACGCTACTAAACATCTAGGCATGTCTTCCATGCATTTAGATAAATATATGCAAGGATCGGTTCCTAACATTACCGGTTTTACCCCTCAAGTTATCGAAGAAAGACAGATGAATGTTGTAGGGATGGATGTATTCTCACGATTGATGATGGATAGAATCATTTTTATGGGAGTACCTGTAAATGATTATGTAGCAAATGTGATACAAGCACAAATGTTATTTTTAGAATCTACAGATTCTAAAAGAGATATACAGATGTTTATAAATAGTCCTGGAGGATCTGTGATCGCCGGATTAGGAATTTACGATACGATGCAATATGTTGCTCCAGATGTGAGTACGATATGTACAGGTTTAGCCGCATCGATGGGAGCGGTTTTACTCATGGCAGGAAAAAAAGGAAAACGTACTTGTTTGCAACATGCAAGAGTAATGATCCATCAGCCATCTGGAGGAATGCAGGGACAGTTTACAGACATGGAAATTTCTTATAACTTGATAAAAGATTTAAGGAAAGAATTGTATGAGATCATGGCTAAACATTCTGGTAAGACTTTCAAAAAGATCGAATCAGATTCAGAAAGAGATAACTGGATGACATCGTACGATGCAAAAGAATATGGAATAGTAGATGAGGTATTCGATAGTAAAAATCCACGTAAAGCATAAACTGGATTTCATAGATATCAATTATGGCAGATAAAAAGAAAAATTGTTCGTTTTGTGGAAGAGATGAGAAAGAGACTCTTATCCTTATTGCAGGTATAGATGGTTACATCTGTGAGTCCTGTACTGATCAAGCAACTAATATCATAGAAGAAGAATTATCTGCCAAAGGTTCTAATGATGAGGAAATTAGTATTCCTGAAAATTTGACGCCTGTTGATATTAAGAATTATTTAGATCAATATGTAATCGGGCAGGGAGATGCTAAAAAGTATCTCTCTGTAGCCGTATATAATCACTATAAAAGACTACGACAAAAAAATAATGTCGATGTCGAAATAGAAAAATCAAATATAGTTTTTGTAGGTCAGACGGGAACTGGAAAAACACTGCTAGCAAAGTCTATAGCTAAATTTTTACAAGTACCTTTTGCCATCGTAGATGCAACTGTTTTTACAGAAGCAGGATACGTAGGAGAGGATGTAGAAAGTATGTTGAGTCGATTGTTACAGGCATGTGACTATAATGTAAAAGCAGCTCAGAAAGGAATCGTCTATATCGATGAGATCGATAAGATCGCTCGTAAAAATGATAACCCATCTATTACAAGAGATGTTTCTGGAGAAGGGGTGCAACAGTCGCTATTAAAAATGCTAGAAGGAACCGCCGTAAATGTACCTCCCCATGGAGGACGTAAGCATCCAGAGCAAAAAATGATCAAAGTAGATACCCGTAATATTTTGTTTATCTGTGGTGGTGCTTTTGATGGTATAGAAAAAATTATAGCTCGTAGATTAAATACGCAAGTAATAGGCTATAGCAATAGTGATGGTCAAGAAAAGATCGATGAGGAAAATATGTTGCAGTATATTAATCAGCAAGACCTTAAACGCTTTGGACTGATTCCAGAGTTGATAGGTAGATTACCTGTACTAACGCATTTAGATCCATTAGATGTAGAAACTTTGGCTCGTATATTAGTCGAACCAAAAAATTCTTTGGTTAAACAATATCAGAAGTTATTTGAGTTAGAAGGTATCCGTTTAAATTTCACCAAAGAAGCGATTCAAGAAATTGCTAATAAAGCGTTGGATTTTAAAATTGGTGCGAGAGGACTGAGATCAATTTGTGAAGCCGTACTGACCGATGCAATGTATGAACTTCCATCTACCACAGATGTGGAAGAATTTACTGTAGATGTTGCGCTTGTAAATGAAAAAATAGCAAAGTCTAATCTCCGAAAGCTAAAGGCGGCATAGAAAATCATAATTTTCCTGAATTTATTTCCATTTTGCTTAAGCGTTTTTCTATTTTAATGAATTATAATAGTAAGAAGCTTCTTACTATTCATTCAAATTTAGATTCATGAAAAGCAAATTATTTCTGCTATCTCTATTATTCGTTTTGGCCATTCTTAATTCTTTACGTAGTCAATCCGTGACGACATATGGTCAGATAATAAGTATGACGGATCATACGTTAGACTCGGTGTTTGTTAGTTTCCCTACTGATAGTTCGTTAGATAAATATCATAACTCATGTGCTCTAGAATATGTTTTTCCGTTTGCTACAAATCCTACGGCGGAGTTAGATACGTTTAGATTGCATAAACCGGATCGTACGACTACAGGTTTGACAGCTCGTGATTTATTATTGATGCGAGTCGCTATTCTTGGTGGTGAAGGTCCTATAGAATCTGATGATATTATTTTGGTAGGAGACTATAATCAGAATAATGGATTAAGCACGCTTGATTTGGCGCTTTTAACCAGGGTAATATTAAGAGAAGATATTAATGATCTAGATGAGCCGTGGAGATTTTTTGTACCACAGAATACATTTCCAGCCTTAGTAGGTATCGGGCAGGAAAACTTGTTTGCCGTAAAGGGATCATTGTTGGATGAGGATGGAATAATCGATAATGATTTAGAAATAAGATCATTTAAGATTGGGGATGTGGATGGAAGTTATTGGTCTAATAATGTGATAGATATAGATAATATTTGTACAGCGAGTGACAAGCCACAGTACAATACAGTATTTTGTGACTTAGATTCTGTATTTATAGAGGCGGGGCAAGAATTTTCTATTCCTATTAAATTTGATAGCGATTTAGAACTTTATGCCATGCATTTTAGTTTCCAATCTGATAAAGTACAAACACTTGATGTCGAATCTGATCTTATAGAATTAGAAGAAGGCAGTAATTTTAGTACAGTAGATTCTAGTTTTGTTTTGGCTTATTATTCTAATGAAGGAGAAATGGGTCCCATTGATTATTCAAGAGGAACTACTTTATTTACATTGACATTAAGGGCCAATGATGATTTTCATTTGCACGATCTATTTCAAGAAAAAGCTGAATTTCCTAGAGAGGTATATGTTAATACTGACTTTGAAGTATTAGAAATCGATTTTGATAATTTAGATTTATCTAATTCTAATGAGCTTTCAGTAGAGGATTTTGTTCTTTATCCTAATCCAGTAAATGACCTTATACGTATAAAGTGGGGAGGGAAAGAGCATTTATCAAATCTATCGTTAGAATTTTTAAATATAGAAGGTAAGAGCATTAGTCACACAGTTCAAAATATATTAGATGTCAATCAATCTACAAAATTGAGTATTCCTAATTTGCCAAATGGCCTATATTTGTTGCGTATCAATTCGGATCAAGGAAGTACGATCCGGAAAATATTGGTTCAGCAATAAGAATTGAGATATTTTATAAAACTACAGTATATAGGAACGCATTTTCATGGATGGCAATCTCAGCCACATGACATTACGGTACAGGAGGAAATAGAAAGAGCCTTAAAAATCTATTTTAAAGAAGAGGTATCTATAACAGGGTGTGGACGTACCGATAGTGGAGTGCATGCCAGTGGTTATTACGCACATGTTGATCTAGAGTTAGATAACAAAGCTGATTTCCTAAAGAAAATTAATCACATCCTCCATCAGGATATTGTTATTAATGATATCATAGAAGTAGGGGATGAATCACATGCAAGATTTGATGCTTTCTATAGGGCGTATTGTTATAAGGTACGGTTCGAAAAAAATCCTTTTTTACGTAATCTTCATTATTATTATCCCTATTCTAAAAAACCATCCGTAACCTTATTGCAAAGATCAGCAGAATTAATAAAAGAGGGTACAGACTTCGAAGGATTCTCTAAAGTAGGAACTGATGTTAATCACCATCGCTGTGAGATTTATGATTGCTACTGGAAAGAGGTCGATTCAGGATTAGAATTTCATATATCTGCAAATCGATTCTTACGAGGTATGGTAAGATTGCTAGTAGGAGCTTCTATTAATTTTGGGTTATCAAAAATATCCGAACAAGAATTTAAAGAAGTTTTAGACTCTGGTAAAAAGCCTAAACTCAGCTGGAGTGTTCCTGCGCATGGATTACGTCTTACGGAAGTGCGGTATCCTTTCTTAGATGTAATGGATAGTAAAAAGTAACATCTAAAAAGTAAAAAGTAAAAAGTAAAAAGTAATCAGAAATTGACAGAAAGTTTAGGTAAATAGGCGATACTTGCTCAGTTACAAAGTACTTATTACTTATATCGATTCAGAATTATGCGATTTCCGGATATAAAGGATAATTAACCATATACTTATTGACCTCGGCTTTTACGGTCGCAATTTTAGTTTCGTTTGTAGGGTCAGTGATGATTTGATCGATCCACTCAAATACTTTAGTAAATTCTGCTTGCCCAAAATTTCTACTCGTCATGGCAGAGGTACCGATCCTGATACCGGATGTTACAAATGGACTCTTATCATCAAAAGGCACCATGTTTTTATTAATGGTAATGTCGGCTTTTACCAATGCATTTTCTGCTTCTTTTCCTGTTACACCTTTAGATCTGAGGTCGATAAGCATAAGGTGATTATCAGTTCCTCCTGAGATTACTTTATATCCATTAGAGGTAAAAGCATCGGATAGTAGTTGGGCGTTTTTAATTACGTTTTCTCCATACGTTTTAAAAGAATCTTTTAGAGCCTCTCCAAATGCTACCGCCTTAGAGGCGATTACATGCTCTAACGGACCACCTTGCATTCCAGGAAAAACACCACTATTTAATATCGAAGACATCATAATAGGGTTTCCTTTTTTGGTGGTACGTCCCCATGGATTTTCAAAATTTTTACCCATCATGATGACACCACCTCTAGGACCTCTTAAAGTCTTATGTGTAGTACTGGTTACGATATGACAGTGAGGCATCGGGTCATCTAGTAGTCCTTTGGCAATCATGCCGGCAGGATGCGCTATATCTGCGAGTAGCAAAGCACCTACTTGATCTGCAATTGCTCTAAATCTTTTATAGTCCCATTCTCTAGAGTAGGCAGATGCGCCGCATATAATGAGCTTAGGTTGTACTTCTTTGGCTTTAGCTTCTACTTTATCCATGTCTATCATACCCGTTTCTTTTTCTACACCATAGAAGTGGGGAGAATATACTTTGCCAGAATAGTTTACCGTTGATCCATGAGATAAATGGCCACCATGAGATAAATCAAAACCTAACACATTATCTCCAGGTTGTAGTAGAGCTAAGAAAACGGCCGCATTAGCCTGAGCTCCAGAATGAGGTTGAACATTAGAATATTCTGCTCCAAATAATTCATTTAGACGCTCTATAGCTAGGGTCTCTATCTGATCTACAACTTGACAACCGCCGTAATATCTTTTACCGGGGTAGCCTTCTGCATACTTATTCGTAAGACAGGTACCCATAGTGGTCATCACATCGTAACTCGTAAAATTCTCAGATGCAATAAGCTCGATGCCTTCTCTCTGACGGTGGAGTTCTTTACTTATAAGTTGCTTTACAATCTGATCCATTGTTTTTATTTATGTGAATTAAGATGACGCCAAAAATAGAAAGCTTTTTAATACTTATTACATTTTAAAGTTTGAAATAGATAAGGACGGGAAAAGAAAAGCTAAAAAGGAAATCAATAAAACCCAAAGAAGAAACCCTGTCCCAAATGAATGGAACAGGGTTTCTTTATAATGATAATTTTATTTCTAATTATCTATCGATTCCTAATGCTCTAAGCGTATCGAAATCTAATTGTCCGATAGGTAGACCGTTATCTTTTTGGAATTTAACTAAAGCTGCTTTAGTCTTAGCTCCAAAAGTTCCATCTACACCACCAACATCATATCCTCTAGAAACAAGTGCAGTTTGTATTTCTCTATAATCTAGAGAAGTAATTACATCACCACATAAAACTTCTTTCCACTCAGAGAATCCACCTGCTTTAACTAACTGTCTTTTAGAAACAGTTTTGTATTCTGCAGGTATATCAATAGTTCTTGTTGTAGGAGGAGTAAATGTCTGATACGTTCTGTTTTCATATCTAGCTTCTACAGGTGTACTGTTAGTAGTCGCAGGACTAGCTAATTTTTTATAAGTACGTGTAGTATATCTAGCTTCTCCATTCTGAACATTTGCAGATGCATCATTAGCAAGTTTCTGGTAAGAAACTGTAGTGTATTTAGCATCTGTTGTTGCGTTTTCAGAAGTAGCATCATTTACTAATTTCTGGTAAGATCTAGTAGTATAAGTAGGCTCGCCAGTAGAAACGTTTGCAGCTGCATCGTTTACTAGTTTTTGCATAGAGATCGTAGTATAAGATACATCACCTCCAGAAGTATCATTACCTCCAGCTCCAAATGCTACTAATTCTACTCTTCTATTCTGTGCTCTTCCACTTGAAGTATCGTTAGATGCAACAGGACTATTTTCTCCTTGTCCATCATAACTTAATCTAGAAGCACTAACACCTGCTGCAACTAGTGCATCATAAACTGCTTTTGCTCTATTTCTAGATAAGTTCATGTTAGCATCAGCTCCACCTTGAGAATCTGTATGTCCTACGATGTTTCCAGTCATTGACGCATTTCCAGCCATCATTGCAGCAACTCTTGAAATCTCAGAAGAAGAACCTCCTGTAAGAATTGCAGAACCTGATTGGAAAGTAACATTCAATCTAGTAGAAGAACCTCCTCCTCCACCAGCAACGGCTTCAGAAGTAGCATCACTTACTAATTTCTGGTAAGATCTAGTTGCATAAGTAGCTTCAGTTCCAGTAACGTTTGCAGATGCATCAGAAGCTAGCTTCTGGTAAGAATATGTTCCATATTGTGGTTCTCCAGAACTTACTTCCGCAGTGGCATCATTTGCTAATACTTGCTTAGTAATAGTAGTGTACTGTGCAGATCCGTACATAGGCTCTGTAGTAGCATCACTTACTAATTTCTGGTAAGATCTAGTTGTATAAGTAGCATCACTAGTAGAAACATTTGCAGTTGCATCGTTTGCTAGTTTTTGCATTGATATAGTCGTGTATTTATTATCACCAGTAGTATTACTTGCTGTTGCTGGATTAGCTACAGTCTTATAAGATCTAGTAGTGTACTGCGCAGGAACTTCTACTACTTCTGTAGTTGCAGGAGTTACTAATTTAGAATATGATCTAGTTTCATATTTAGCAGGTACTGTTACCGCTTCAGAAGAAGCAGGTGTAACTAACTTTCTATATGATCTAGTTGTATATTCAGCAGGAACAGTTACTGCTTCAGAAGAAGCTGGTGTAACTAATTTTCTATAAGATACAGTAGTATAAACAGGATCTACAGTTACCGCTTGTGAAGAAGCAGGTGTAACTAATTTTCTGTATGTTCTGGTAGTGTATTCAGCAGGTACAGTTACTGATTCAGAAGAAGCAGGCGTTACCAATTTCTTAATAGATCTTGTAGTATAAACCGGATCTACAGTAACTGAAGTGCTTGATGCAGGTGTAACTAATTTTCTGTAAGAAATAGTCGTATAAACAGGATCTACAGTTACTGCTTCTGTTGTTGCAGGAGTAGCTAATTTTCTGTAAGATCTAGTTGTATATTCAGCAGGAACAGTTACCGCTTCAGAAGAAGCTGGAGAAACTAATTTTCTATAAGATCTAGTTTCATACTGTGCAGGAACTTCTACTACTTGAGTAGTTGCATCGTTTACTAATTTTCTGTAAGAACGAGTAGAGTATTGAGCTGGGATTTCAACTGTTTTCACGTATTCATCACCTACTTGGCTCCATCCATCTTGTAAATCGTTTACTTTCATTCTCTTAGTAACCGTCTTGTACTTCGCTGGCTCTTCTACAAGACACCATACTAGACAATCGTTAGGATCTGCAGATAAACAGTTTCTGTCTGCTTTTTTCTTAACCCATTTTGTACTAGCTGGAGCTACTTGAATTTGCTCAGTAATCGTTTCAAATTTAGCTGGTCTCTTTTCTAATCTAGTAGAAGCAGCTTTAGTCATTACTTGCTCAGATACCGTTTCATAAGTTGCAGGAACTACTCTAATAGTAGTATAAGCATCTTGCTTCAATACTTGCTCAGACACGGTTTCATATTGTGCAGGAACAGATCTTAAAGTAGTATAAGCTTCTTTCTTTAATACTTGCTCAGTTACTGTTTCGTATGATGCAGGAACAGCTCTTAAAGTAGTGTAACCTTCTTTAGAAAGCACTTGCTCAGTCACTGTTTCGTACTGTGCAGGCACAGATCTTAAAGTAGTGTAAGCATCTTTTTTAAGTACTTGCTCAGTAATAGTCTCATAAGTAGAAGGAACTACTCTTAAAGTAGTATAACCATCTTTAGACAATACTTGCTCAGTAACCGTTTCATATGTTGCAGGAACAGCTTTTAAAGTCGTATAACCTTCTTTAGAAAGCACTTGCTCAGTAACCGTTTCATAAGTTGCAGGCACAGATCTTAAAGTTGTGTATGCATCTTTTTTCAATACTTGCTCAGAAACTGTTTCATATTCAGCTGGAACTACTCTTAAAGTAGAATATCCATCTTTAGATAAAACTTGCTCAGTAACTGTTTCATAAGTTGCAGGTACCGCTCTTAGAGTAGTATAAGCATCTTTTTTCAATACTTGTTCAGTAACTGTTTCGTAAGTGGCAGGTACTGCTCTTAGTTGCTCATATGCCTCTTGAACCATTACTTGTTCAGTAACTGTTTCAAATTGTGCAGGAACTACTCTGATAGTAGTATAAGCATCTTTAGTCATTACTTGCTCAGTAACTGTTTCAAAAGTAGCTGGAGAAATAGAAACTCTTGAGTCTCCTTCTGAAGCTAATACTTGTTCAGTTACTGTTTCAAAAGTGGCAGGAGAAATAGAAACTCTAGACTCACCTTCTGATTTTAATACTTGCTCAGAAACTGTCTCAAATTGAGCAGGTCTGATTCTCATATCTATAACACAATTAGGATCATTACTTCCAGCATCACTGTTAGTAACGGTAGATCCAGCAGTAGATGTAATTAACTCTACTCTTCTGTTTTGTGCTCTACCATCGGCAGAAGCATTAGAAGCAATAGGGCTTCCTTCTCCCATACCATCATACGTGATACATGAAGAAGATACACCTGCAGCAATTAAAGCATCATATACAGCTTTCGCTCTATTTCTTGATAGGGTTAAGTTAGATGCTTCTGATCCTTGGCTGTCTGTATGTCCAACAATTCTAGCAGTCGCTCCTGATCCGCAGTCCAAAGAACCAGCAATTCTAGAAATCTCACCGTTAGAACCTCCTGTTAGAATAGCAGATCCTGATTGGAAATTTACATTTAAGTAAGATGTACTTCCGGCTGTTCTAGTAGATCCGCCACCTGCTCCACATGTGTTAGCAAGCACTTGCTCAGTAACAGTAGTAAAAGTTGCAGGTACGATTCTTACAGAAGAAGCGCCATCAGCTTTTAAAGCAGTTTCAGTAACTGTCTCAAAAGTCGCAGGAGAAATAGAAACTCTAGATTCTCCTTCTGATTTTAGTACTTGTTCAGTAACTGTCTCAAATTGCGCAGGAATCACTCTTAAATTAGAAGATCCTTCAGACGCAATTACTTGTTCAGTAACTGTTTCAAAAGTTGCTGGTGTAATACTTACAGAAGAAGTTCCTTCTGCTTTCAGTACTTGTTCAGTAACCGTTTCAAATTGTGCAGGAATGATTCTTACAGAAGATTCTCCTTCACTAGCTAATACTTGCTCAGTCACAGTTTCAAATTGTGCTGGAACTATACTAACAGTTGACTCTCCTTCCGAAGCGAGAACCTGTTCAGTCACAGTTTCAAATTGAGCTGGTACTACTGACAATGTTGTTCCTCCGTCAGATGCCAAAACCTGTTCAGAAACAGTTTCAGAACTTCCTGGAACAATCTCCACTCTTGATGAGGCTTCTTTCACTAATACTTGTTCCGTTACTGTTTCGTATTGGTCAGTAAACAAACATTTTGCATAACATTTTCCAGGTTCTTGAGGCATTCCTGCTTCAGGAGCTCCCGATTGAGCTACTAGTGCAAATGAAAAAATCATCATTAGAGAGGTGAACAATATGTTCAGTTTTCTCATAGATTATAAAAGTTTAAGTTTGAAAAAATATGGTGTCAAATAAAATTTAAAATTTCAAATTTTTGACCGGGCAAATGTAGTACTAAATTCTGGGATAACATAGAAAGTATCTAACCATCACATTGGTGTTGATTAGATTTTCTGTCAGTTCAGAAAAAGGGACTTTTCGGCCGGTTTTATTAAGAATTTGAATTTCGTTTTGAGCAGTGGTATAAGCTTGATTTGATTCTATTCCATGTAATACTAGCTTGGCTGCTTCATTCTCACTTACTTTAAAATGAGAACATAAATTACGACGAGTTTCATTGACTAAGTCACCATCAAAAGCCTCTTTAGATAAATGAATTTTAAAGAGTTTTCGATGAAGTAATGAATTCGCATAAAATTCAATGGTTCTATCCATTGAATATACAGATTTTTTTAATGTTATCCATATGTCGTGGTCATCCAATTTATTAAATTTCTCAATAATTTCCTTTTTGTCATTCAATGTAAGCTGGTTGTCCCTTTTTTGAAAAAAATAAACCAAATCTTGTGGTAAACCGGTCCAGTCTTCTTGTTCAATAATTAAATGGATAAATTTCACTAACATTTTTTCGGCAGCCAAAGCCGTCTTATGCAAATAGACCTGCATGTACATTAAATGTCTCGCCATCAAAAACTTTTCTACAGAGTATAAAGCTTTCTCTTCTACCACTAATTGGTCATCAGACACATTCAACATAGATATAATACGATCCGATCCTACCACTCCTTCCGCTACACCCGTGTAAAAACTATCTCTATTTAAATAGTCCATTCGATCCATGTCTAATTGGCTAGAGACTAATTGATAAAGAAATTTTTTAGGATACTCATTTTTGAAAATAGAAATTGCCGTATCTAACTGACCATTAAATTCCTCATTTAAAGATTCCATAATAAGTAACGATAATTCCTCATGTTGCAGATTTACGATCACGTTCTCTAATGCATGAGAAAAAGGCCCATGTCCTATATCATGTAAAAGTATGGCTATGCATGCTCCTTTTCTTTCTTCTTCCGTTATTTCGATTCCTTTATCAGTGAGTGTTCTTAGACTTCTTACCATCAAGTGTAATGCACCGAGCGCATGATGAAATCTCGTATGCGTAGCTCCAGGATATACTAAATGGGAAAGACCCATTTGCGAGATTCTGCGTAATCTTTGGAAATATCGATGACCTATTAAGTCATAAAGGATTTCATAAGGAAATGAAATCAATCCATATATAGGATCATTAAATATTTTCTTTTTGTTTCTCAAGTAGTAATATCTAGATATTTAAACACGTTTGTAAGTGTCTGCTAAATTTATCTCTTACTTTGCAGAGCAAAACTATATTTAATTCTTTATAATCTCGAGTAAACTATAATATGAGTAAAATCAAAATTCTTTGGGCAGATGATGAAATAGATTTATTAAAACCACAACTTTTTTTTCTAGAAAAGAAAGGATATGAGGTTGTAACCGTATCAAATGGACATGACGCCATAGATATATTCAAAGAGCAGGAAATAGATATCGTATTTTTAGACGAATCCATGCCTGGAATAACTGGTTTAGAAACGCTAACTGAAATAAAAGCGCTTAACAATCATGTCCCCGTAGTAATGATTACTAAAAATGAGGAGGAAGATATTATGGAACAGGCGATCGGCTCTCAAATCGATGATTATTTAATAAAACCGGTAAATCCTAATCAGATTTTGCTTACGCTAAAGAAAATAATTGATAATAAACGCCTCGTGAGTGAAAAAAATGTTACGGATTACCAAATGCAGTTTAGGCAAATAATCATGGACATTAATAGTGGCCTGGATTATAAAGAATGGGTAGAAGTGTACAAAAGGATTCTAAAATGGGAAATTAAAATGGATGAATCCAATTCCGCAGATATGAGCGATATCTTACAGACCCAGAAAAATGAAGCCAATAGTGAGTTTTCAAAATTTATAATTAAGAATTATAAAAATTGGTTAAAAGAAGAAAATGGACCTACGTTGTCTCATAAATTATTGATTGATAAAGTGTTTCCAAATCTTCAAAAAGATATTCCTAATGTAATCTTACTATTAGATAATTTACGGTATGATCAATGGGTCATCTTAGAGCCTATTTTTAATGAATTATTTAAGTTGGAAAACGAAGATTTTTTCTACAGTATTTTACCTACTGCAACACAGTACAGTAGGAATGCAATATTTAGTGGACTTTTGCCTTCTGACATACAAAAAAGATTTCCAGATAAGTGGTTAAATGATGATCAGGAAGGAGGAAAAAACTTGCATGAAAAAGAATTTATTTTAGATCAAGTCGAGCGAGTTATTAGACGACCCTTAAAAGTAGATTATCATAAAGTTACTAGTGTTTATAAGGCAAAACAATTAGTGGATCAAAGTCATAATTTCCATCAAAATGACCTTACAGTAATCGTTTATAATTTTATCGATATGCTCTCGCATGCACGTACGGAAATGGAAGTTTTAAAAGAGCTTGCTGGAGACGAAAAAGCCTATCGATCTTTGACTAAATCTTGGTTTTTAAATTCCGCATTATGGACTGCATTACAAAAAATGGCGGAGCGACCAATGAAGCTATTTATAACCACCGATCATGGAACGATAAGAGTAAAACAACCTGTAAAAGTGATAGGAGATAAGGCAACTAGTACTAATCTACGTTATAAGGTAGGAAGGAACTTAAAATTTGATAATAAAGATGTTCTTGTAGTGGATAATCCGCATGATGTCGGTTTGCCAAAACCTAACATGAGTTCCAAGTTTATTTTTGCAAAAGAAGATAAGTTTTTACTGTATCCAAATAATTATAATTACTATAATAATATGTTTAGAGACACCTTTCAGCATGGAGGTATATCTTTAGAGGAAATGATCTGTCCGATGATTACAATGCGGACAAAATAATAGACTAATAATAATTATTTAAGCAGAGGTTTAATTTGAGAATTATTTTTTGCAAATTGATCCCAATAGGCCTTTTTGTAAAGGACGTTAAACGTTCTTCCAAGAGAAGATTTTTGTCTCATATTTATCTTTAATAGGTTGATAAATAGGAAGTTAGTTGTATTTATTGACTCGACGTCTTTAAAATTATACTTGTAAGTTTTAAAATAATTTGAAATATAAAACTCCTCATTTCCTACATCAAATCTGAGTAATTTAAAGATGGTAAAATAGATTAGAATTGCAAAAAGTATAAATAGAATTCCGATAATAACTTTAGCCTGTACACTAGAAAAAAGAGGGCTCGTTTCTGGATCCATAAAAATAATAAACAGTGTTAGTAAGCCATAAAAAGTGACCCAGAATGTGGGTATAAAAAGCTTAAAAACAATGGTGAGATTGGATGAGATTCGTTGCATAAATTTTATTCTGGATTATGCTTTTTATAAGTTCTACCGGCAACAAAAATACTTAGTTCGTAGAGGATAAATACAGGTATCCCGATTAAGAACTGAGTAAGTACATCTGGAGGAGTTATAAGTGCTGACAAAACTAAAATAAGAATGAAAGCATGCTTTCGATATTTCCGTAAAAATGGAGCGTCTATGAGTCCTATTCTTGCTAAAAAATAGATCACAATAGGTAATTCAAAAACAAAGCCAGTCGGGATCGTAAACATGGTTAAATAACTCACATAAGAGGAGAGGGTAGGACTGTTTATAGCCTTAGGTCCGACCGTATAATTTCCAAGCCAAGTAATCCCAAAAGGGGTGATTATAAAATACCCAAATAGAACGCCTAATAAGAACAAAGACGAACAAACAAAAACGGTTCCACGTGCTGCTTTTTTTTCTTTTTCGTATAAGCCTGGTTTAATAAATTTCCAGAACTCATAGAAGACATACGGAAAGGCAATTACTAGACTTAACCAAAAGGCAACTTTGATATGTACAAAGAAAGATTCTCCAAATTCTACAGTCGTCAATTCAAAGGTTGGAGGCTTAAAATCAGGCAGTATATTCTGGAAAAATGTATAGGTAGGAAAGGTCTCATACATGGGGGCAAAAATGATGTCATTAAAGACAAATCCTTTTAGCGAAAATACAGCAATACCTATAATAAAAATGGCACCTATTGATCGGATTAAATGCCATCTCAGCTCCTCGAGATGGTCAAAAAATGACATCTCTTTTGTTTCACCTTGGTCCTTATTTTTTATAGCCTTAATCATTAGACCTACAAATATACATCTTAGGATACGCTTAGTGGATATAAAGGAAATTATGCTGTTAATTCTTTTATCAATTGTTTTAGTGCTTAGAGGAAGGGCTATTTTGTATTAAGAAAATTTATATTTGTTCTAGTTTAATATATAACGTTGATAGTTAACATAATTATTTTTATAATAAGTCTTACGGTGCTGTTAGTAGCCTCTGATTGGTTTGTAGATGGGGCAGAGAAAATAGGTTTATCGTTAGGTATCAGCCCTTTTATCATTGGAGTGACTATAGTTGCTTTTGGAACGTCATTACCAGAATTAGCCTCTTCTATTGTAGCTGTAAATTTAGGTACTTCTGAAATAGTTATTGGTAATGTAGTAGGAAGTAATATTGCTAATATATTGCTTGTTTTAGGCTGTACAGCCGTGTTTTGCAAGGAAATTAGGATGGATTTTGATGTGATGGATATAGATATGCCCTTGCTCTGGGGATCTGCTTTTTTACTATATTTTGCTGTTTATGATGGATATTTCTCATTATTTGAGGCTGTTATGTTTCTAGGGGGTATCGCAGCATTTCTTTTAAACTCGATTTCAGGAAACAAAGCTACAGATTTAGATAGGCCTAAAACAAATTACATGGACTATCTAAAATTGATTGGAGGATCTGCATTAGTGTATTTTGGAGCCACTTATACGATCGAGGGGGTAATAGGAATAAGTAAAGATTTAGCTATTGATCCTGATTTAGTGGCACTTACGGTGGTGGCAATAGGTACTTCATTACCTGAATTAGTAGTATCGATAACAGCTGGACGTAAAGGTAAAGCGGGCCTTGCCATAGGAAATGTACTAGGATCTAATATGTTTAATACGTTTGGAGTTATGGCAATTCCGAGATTTTGTGGAGAGTTAACAATTCCTACAGATATTTTAAGCTTTAGTATTCCATTTATGATAGGGGTGACTATTTTGTTTGGGATGATTTCTTTGTCTAAAAGAGTTTCTTTTTGGGAAGGAGCAATGTTAGTGGCTTTTTATGTGTTTTATATAGGAACTTTGGTTGAAAAAGTAATTTAATACTTTCTCATAATTACTATTGTTTTAATGCTTTCATTTTGATTTGTAAAGAGTTAGTTTTGTTGGACTTTAAAGCATCACTTTTTAAATGAGTAGATCAGTATTATTTGCGTTTTTTCTTTTAAGTTCTCTTGCAAGTCTTGCACAAACAGGGCTCATTGCCGATTTTTCCTTTGATACTTGTGATGGTAGTGATAATACAGGAATTCAAGGAGATGGTATACCTTTTCCAGCTGTAGACTGCGTATGTGGCGCATCAGGTACTGGGATGGAGTTTGGGAGTGGTTTAGACAGTCTTTTATTTCCTGTAAATGTAGAGGATATTTTTTCCGCAGATTTTACAATGAGCTTTTATGTCAAATTTATAAATCCTGCTAGTCGAGTGGATCTTATTTCGGCCAGATCAGAAGACTGCCAAGTAGATTCTTCATTTATTATACGTTACAGTGATATATCTAAAAGTTTTAATGTAGAAATAGGAGAGACGTTTAATAATTTTATCGAATTATCTGTCGATATAGATGAAGCCTTTTGTTGGCATCATATCGTTTTTGCGAAAAAAGGAATGAGTTATTTTCTTTTTTACAATGGGGAATTGGCGGAAGAAATAGTAGCTGTAAAAGAATTTACAATTGATCCATTAAATACCTTGGCGATTTCTAATAGTGCTTGTTTAGGGGTTATTGAAAATCCGCTGACAGGAATCATAGACGAATTTAAATTATTTGATCGCTTTGTAGAAGTGGATGAGTTAGGACAATTAGATGTCTTTCCTGATCAAATAATTAATCAAGATACGACCATCTTTTTAGGAGATGCGGTACAAATAAATACAGGAGAATCTTGCTCTACAGCTCCCTCGTGGTCACCCACAACGGATGTGAGTGATCCTAATATACTAGACCCTATTTTAAGTCCTACAGAAACTATGGTTTACACATTAACCTTACCCACATCTAGTTGTACAACATCAGATACAATACGTATTAATGTGGTAGATCCTGAGGCATTAGATTGTAGTGATTTATTATTGGCAAATGCATTTACTCCTAATGGTGATTTTTTAAATGATGACTATGGAATAAGTAATACGTTTATTATCGAAGAATTGGATCAATTTGACATATTAGATCGTTGGGGCGAAGTCGTATTTACCACCACGGATAAGAACGGACGTTGGGATGGATCGTTTAAAGGCAATGATTCAAATCCAGCAATGTTTCTCTATGTAGTGAAGTATAGCTGTAAAGGGGAGAGTTATACAAAGTCCGGCAGTGTGTCGGTAATACGTTAATAACTAATTATTAACAATAGCTATCATATTAAAATTTGTACCTTCAAGGTGTAATCTAATTACGTGAAAAGACATTTTTTACATTCTCTTATATTCATTTTTTTAGGATCTATTATTTTCTCCTCTTGTGGAAATAGTCCTAAGCCTGATGCTACTCTTGCTGCAAATGATAAGACCGCTGAGAATAAATCAGTGGATTCTACACTAAAAATAAAAGAAGACTCTCTTAAAAATGCGGCCTTAATGGCGGAAGCGAATATAGAGAAAGAAAAGTTGGAGGAAACTAAAGTAAAGGAAAAAGAGCAAAGTTTTAACCCACCACATATTCCCGTTTTTAAAGAAGAAAAAGAAAAGGCGAATTCCCAAACTATAAAGAAAAACAACCAGTCTAAAAAAGCGGCCAAGAAATCAAAGCCTCAACCGACACTTCAAAGTTCTGTCAAACCGAAAGAAGCAGTTTCAAAAGCAAGATCATTAAAAAATCAAAATACAGAAATCGTTTGGAGGAGAAATTTCTACTCATTCGGTGATATTACACAAGGTGATACAGTCTATTTTAAATTTGAGTTTACCAATGTGGGAGATTTCCCTTTAGAGATTGAAAGTGCGACAGCATCATGTGGTTGTACGCATCCTAGTTTCTCCTTTATTCCCGTTGAGTCTAATAAGAAAGGCGAAATAAAAGGAATGTACATCAGTGATGAGACAAAAAAAGGAACTCAAAATGCCATGATTATGGTTACGGCCAATACAGAACCATCTATCCACAAATTGTACATCGATGGTAATGTTTTACTTCCTGAAGGTAATTCTAAAGACAGTGGTGGGGATATAGATTCTAAGGGAAACTAATTAATTTAGTTTATACGTAGCTCCCACTTTAAGTAAGTGCACATTTCCTAAACCGTACTCCCCAAAAATGCCAATCTTAGGCGTGATAAAATACCTTCCTCCTACATTTGCATAGTAAACAATAGTAGGTATCTCTGTATTTAACCCCAATTGGTCTATAGCCACATCTAATGCTTGTTCTGTTATCGTTTTTCTTCGATTAAAGCTATATCCTAGATAGGTAGATGCATATGTATCTATTCCTTCTATAAATGGTCTGTGTATACTTAACTTACCACCTATTGTATAAACACTTACACGCTCTTTAATGCTAGTCGTACATGAACTTGGATTAAATAAGCATTCTAATTCACTCACTATAGAACCTAGGTCGTTTATATCTATATTGCTCAGTTGATCGGCAAGAGAATTAAGGTTAAAACTGTTGGTTGATTCAACTCGATAATAACTCGCAAAACCTGAAATTCTGATATTATCTAACAGACCATATTCATAAGATAGATTAAGTGAGGGGCTTGGATTACCAGTACCATCTGCTCCAAATAGACCAAAAGTAAAATCATTTTTATTTAGAAAACCGGCACTGATATTAATAGCTTGGTCACCCTTTAAAACATAATAAGTCTCTGTAGGTCTTGGTAGATCGGTTTCCTGAGCCATACATGCTGAGGATAGAGCCACAGCAATAAATAGAAACAAAAAGAATTTTTTCATTAAGGTGTAATTTCGTTTGTCTTTAAGACGAACGAATTAACCGAAGTATCACTTGAGTAATGTTAAAGAGCCTTTATAACTTATTTCTTCTCCATTGACATACAGTACTTTGGCCATAAAAACATAGACACCTGGATTAACTTCTTTTCCTTTAAAAGAGCCGTCCCAACCTATAGAATTAATTTCTGCAGCTGCCATATCTTCTATACTAAACATTAGATTTCCCCATCGATCATACACTCCAAAATACATTACCGTTTCTACTCCATCTCCTACAAATAATGAATAATTATCGTTAAATCCATCTCCGTTAGGACTAAAAGCATTTGGGAAATATACATTTCGGTTATCATTTACGGTTATTTGTATATCATCCGTTGCGGTACATCCATTTTCATCTGTGATTAAGACTTCATATACTTGAGCGGATGTGGGAAAAATCGATACTATTTGACATAGTGGATCATTACATACTATGCCATCTGTCGGAAACCACTGTATCATCACTGGAGTAATAGAATTAATATTAGCTTGAAGAGTAGTTGTACTATCTCCTAATTCTACTTCTAGTAAATCATCACCTAGATCAACAAAAATGGGATCTGGCTGATTGATAGTGATCATAGTATCTAATGAGCATCCTTCGCTATCAAATACGTTAATAAGATAGGTATCAGCTACTACTGCGACACACGAATCTATAGGGTAATTTGGTCCATTATTAATACTAAAAGAGTATTGACCTCCTGATCCTCCTGAAGCAGACTCTACTTCTATACACGTAGGCTCTCCAAAACAATTAGGAATCGCCGGTGAAGGAATAGTTGCAATAATCGGATCGGGTGCTGTAAGTTCTTCTTCAAAAATATCTGTACATCCATTAGCATCAGTAACGGTACAAGAATAAATACCCACATCAAGATTAATAGCACTATTGGTATTGGAAATATTATTATTCCATTCGTAAGTATAATTTGGCGTACCTCCAGATTGTGTAATGGTGATCACTCCATCTGAATCATTGGAACATTTAAGCCCAAAAGATTCAAAAGGATTTAAAGAGGCAATTAGTGTATCTGGCTGTGTTAAGAAAATAGAATCTAATACAGAACAACCATCTGCATCTTCTATAAATAAGTAGTGGTACTCACCACCGCATATATCTGTAATTTGATTAGAAACGAGCCCATTAGAGACCCAGCTAAAAATGTAAGGCCCGGTTCCTCCTGTTGCATCTACGGTAATGCCTCCATCACAAAAACCAAAACAACTCGGCTCATCAATTAAGGAATTATCTAAATCTAATTGAATAGGGTCGGGCGCATCTACGGTAAAAGCTATTGGCTCTTCTGCAGCACATTGGCCATCTGTAATCAAAATAGTATAATCACCAGAAAGCAGATCTGTAATTTCTACACACCCTTGTCCCGCACCCGTAGTAAACTCCATTCCGTTAGCGTCATATACAATGTAATCATAAAAATCAGTCCCCATAAAACCATTAGCACCTTCTACAAAAATGGAACCGGTAGCATCTCCAAAACAAGCAGGTGCTATAATATCTTTTATGGTTATTTCTAACCCCAGCGGGTCCATTAATACGATGGTATCTAAGACGATGCAGCCTACGTTATCGGTAATCATAACAGGATAACTTCCAGCACTAACAGGACCTATTACGGAACCATTTAAACCTGGGAAATCTGCCCATTCAAAAGTGATCGGTACTTCTCCCTGAGTAATTACAATACCTATTGTTCCATCACTACCTCCTGCACAATTAGGAGGATCTAGATTTACATCATACGTTATTAGATCTACGCCTTCAAAACACGCCGTCTCTTCTGCTGTACAATTAAGCATATTATCAACCACGCATGCAGTATAACATCCTGGTCCCTGATTTATAAGTTGCGTACCCATTGCGATGACCGTTCCATTTGCATCTTTCCAAGTAATCGTACAATCAGTACATGGAGAAATGATATTACAGAATAATGCACCTATAGGTCCACTGTCGCATGATATTTCTTGTAGTGTATCTATTTCTATAAGCAGATTTCCTGCAAAGGGTAGTGTAAAGGTGATCGAATCTCTACATAGATTTTCGTCGATAACCATTATTTCGTACGTCCCCCCATTAAGATTTTCGATTGGATTTTCTGTTGTATTAGAGCCATTAATAGTGTATAGATGGGTTCCCGTTCCTCCAGTAGAGGAGTAAGAAATACTTCCTAGGTTTCCAGCACAATCTGGAGCAACAAAAGTCCCCATAATATCTAATTCTGGAGGGGATGCTATATTGATCGGATATTGTCTAGAGCATCCATCGAGTTCTGGAGGCTCATTGGCAAAAATTTCTAATAGATATTCGCCTGAAGGCAAATTTTCTATATTGATATTATTACCTACTGTAGATAATTGTATAGAGTTATCCGTTATAATATTTCCAAATTGATCCAAGAGTACAAAATTAAAATCAGTACTATTACCAATAAAAATTTCTACTAAGTCAAGAACATCTCCATTACAATCCGCAAATCCTTCGTAAGAATTATTATCTGATGTAAATCCTGGAGGAAGATTTATTCCTACAGCATCAATACCATCTTTTGCAGGCATTACAAAACTTTCTTCCACTCTACATACTGCCCATGAATCATCTTCTACTTCTATTTCTATAGTACTACCACCCGTCACATTTGTTAAGAAATGACAGTCAGTAATAACGCCATTACCCATGAATTCATATTCGTTTCCATTAATAGGATATCCTCCTGTAG
>Ga0114957_1001607_pt1 | contig 24052 bp, 8 predicted proteins | sample BantaG_FD_87175 | JGI IMG/M metagenome (GOLD analysis project Ga0114957, IMG submission 87175) | Marine algal microbial communities from Bantry Bay, Ireland - BantryBay_4 metaG | ecosystem: Host-associated > Algae > Red algae > Unclassified | place: Bantry Bay, Ireland | collected 2014-11-21 | reverse complement strand
TATTCAATACACAAACAACACGCCACTGAGACTGGAGTCACATTCTACATTAGACGGAAGATCAGACTCTGTGCACACCATTAATTATTTTCTTGAGGACAATGATACTGCCATCGAGCTAGATCATAATGACAAGATGATAAACCTTCATTTTTCACTATTAAACTTTGATAATGTTAAGGAACATAAATACGCTCACTGGCTCGAAGGATATGACAATAAATGGTCGAAACCCGTCTCGGATAATACCATCAGATATACTAGTCTCCCTTCTGGTAAATACACGCTCAAGGTAAGAGCTCATGTAGGCAATGGGATCTGGAGCTTGGACACTTTAAAAATACCGATAATAGTATTAGCACCCTGGTACAAACGTTGGTGGGCATATTTGATATTTGCACTCATTGTTTTTGGCACTGCGTACTTAGTCTATAGATACAAGGTCAATCAAATACTCAAATATCAGACACTTAGGACTAAAATATCCTCTGACTTGCATGATGATGTGGGCACATTACTTTCCTCCCTAGCTATGCAATCCGATGTGTTAGGTCTAGACGCCCCTCCAGAAAAAATGAAGAGATTTGAAAAATTCAGCTCGTTGAGCAGAGAAGCAATGGATAGGATGCGGGACACGGTTTGGGCAATTGATTCTAAAAAGGACAACATGGTGAGCTTAATTGATCGTATGGCCGACTATGTGGCTGATATCTATGATGATCAAGATATCAAGATCAAATTTGAGCATAATGTGAGTAAGATCTATAGTAAGTTGGCACCTGACTTGAGGCAAAACATCTACCTCATATTCAAAGAAGCCCTACATAATGCGATCAAACATAGCAGCGGAGATAAAATCAATATAAAACTTACGCAAACATCAAATCATTTATCGTTGTCAATCACTGACAATGGCACAAGTAGCGTTATCAAATCGTCAGGTTTAGGATTATCTAACATGAAAATGAGAGCTAAAAGGATCAATGGTGATTTATCTATAAGTAACGAAAATGGATTTGAAGTGCTATTGACAATCACAGAGTAAGACTTTTGTATAGTTTTCTATTTCCAACATTTTATCGTTGTCTAGCTTACAACCTATCATCACTCTGCGTCAAAGATATTGCTGTAGAAAAGTAAATCAAAATTTAAGATTTTATCAAATTTTGATCTGGCTCCTTCTTATTGTATCTCGAGAGCCTAATTCGTTGGTCAATTCTTTTAATTAAAAACAAATCATATTACCCTAATGATGATTTAATGTGACTCCCTAACCTATTTTCCATTATCGCTATAAACCACGAATTTGATGTTATTGACGTGGAAAATTTAATCCTTCTGCAAGTAGCCAAGATATCATTTAAAGTTAGTGAAATGAGACATCTCAAATGACTACCGTTACATTGAGCGATGCAAGTTTCTAAAGAAATACGAAGCGACAAATCATTGAACGTTGAGCCATAAATACCGAATATATTTTGAAACTTGATGCATTTTGTAAGAATCATGCGGCTAACTACATGATTGGGTAGTTAATCTTAAGCTCCCTTACACCATCTTTGGTCTATCATTACAAAAAGACCTTGCATGATCCCACCAAAATCATTAATTATATCATTTCTTGTATGTAGTCTTTGTATTCTATTTAGCACCGACTACATACAAGGTCAAAACCTCGAAAATATCGGTGGTAAGCTCTTTCAAGTTTCAGGTAACATATCTGTAGGAAACTCATTCTACAAAGCCATCGATAGAGATAATAGGAGAAGTCCATTTGCGTATTTCATAAATGCGAATCCTACATTCAGTATATATGGTTTGGATGTACCTGTAAGCATCACATATCGCGATCAGCAAGGTAGCATTTCGAATCCATTCAACAGATACAGCATCAATCCTACTTATAAATGGGCATCACTTCATCTAGGAAACATTTCTTTACAAATGAACCCATACACACTATCTGGTGTCAACTTCAAAGGTGCAGGACTTGAGGTAAATCCTGGCAAACTCAGATTCGCAGTAGCGGCTGGAGAATTAGAAAACCCCCTCGCTCAACTTGACACCATAATCGAAGGAGCCGAATTACTAGAAACGTATAAGAGAGATGCGGTTGCAGTAAAGTTAGGATATGGATCCGCTAATAATTTCCTAGAATTTTCTGGCTTCAGAGCAAAAGATGATATTGAGCAAGTAAACGTAGAATTACTTAATACTAGATTAGTAAAACCAGAAGAAAACATCGTTTTAGGAACATCATTTAAGATCTCTCCGCTGCGATGGTTTAGTATCCACGCCAATATTGCCGCAAGTGCACATACTGCCAATCAAGGATCATTAGATATATTAACAACTCCAGACTTAGAAAAAGCTCAGGAAGATTATGGGGACAAATTCACACTCAATGTATCTTCTAAACTTCAGCTTGCAGGAGATGCAGGATTCGATTTCAAGTTTAGTAATTTCGGATTTGGAGGAGAGTACAAAAGAGTAGACCCGTTCTACAAAAGTCTTGGAACTTACTACTTTCTTGAAGATTATGAAAACTTACTGATGAAGGCAAATATCTCTATTTTCAAAAACAGAGTACGATTTGCGGGTAGAGGAGGTATCCAACGAAATAATTTAAATGGTCTGAGAACAACCACTAATACAAGGCAGATAGCGAGCGGTAATCTGACTCTATCCCCTAGTAGGAATTTCTCACTAACGGCAAGGTACTCTAACTTTGTAAATGAGAGTTCGCAAGGTGTTGTAGAAATCAATGATTCACTTCGATATACTAGAACTACAGCAATTTATGGTGTATCTCCACGATATACATTTGGCAGCAAATCTATGCAGTCGACCTTAATCGCTAGCGCTAATTACCAAAATCTTGAAGACCTTCTCGACAATAGAAATACAGGACGAAGTATAGATAATTACACTGGAAATCTGACCTACAATCTCAACTTGAGGGAACGGCAAGCTCAGATTGCATTAAGCCTTCTGGGTAATCAGAACCTTTTGCTAAACAAAGAGACGCAGCGCATCGGATGTAGTCTAAGATTTACTAAAAAACTAATGGATAAAAAACTCAGCGTAACCTCAACGGGAGGTTATACCAAAAACTACCTAAACCAACTCAACGACGGAACATCAGTCACTTTACGGTTTGGTCTCAGATATCGAATCAAGCGTAAATATACCGCTGCAATCAACATCAATTACCTGAATAGAAACGGAGGATCTAGAGTATTCCAAGAGTATCGGAGCAGCATGAGATTCACCTACATTTTCCCAAGAAAAGGTTCAAATAATAACTAAGTATGAGATACCCCAAACTACAATATAGTTTTGCCATATTGCGTAACATTATTTTCGCAACAAGCTTTGTTATGATGGCTATTCTCGAATCTGTATCCCAACAACAGTTTCCTGTTGAGACGATGATATTTTTATCGCCGCCGTATCCATCAAATCTAGATGCTTACATAGATTTTTTAGAACAAGGAGTAATAGAGATTAATAATACTACAAATGAGGAGTTAGAGCTATATTTTAGTATTTTATTAGAAGAGACATCAGGCAAGATCAAGCTTGATTCCGATGGTCCTGTAGAGATGTCACTCCTAACGCCTAGTGGGAACTTGTTACTGAGCGCGATGGATATCCAAGACTTATTCGGAGGATTGACAGATGGGGATTTTAAGACTGCAGGATTATCTCCCGCAGAACGAGATGCCATATTGCTTAACAGGCAAATGCCAGAAGGAAATTATCGGATATGCATCCAAGCATATGACGAAATTGGCACACAACTTTCCAACCCAGCAATGGGAGGTGGGTGCTTCGAGTTCTCTGTAACATTTGCAGAACGACCTATCATCGATGCTCCTTATGAAGGAGAGGAATTGGATTCCGTAGGTAGCTTCATTGTTCCTTTGTGGAGTCATAATCTTTCAGATATAGAAGCTCAGCTTCGTACGGAGTATAATCTAAAGATCATAGACTTAACCGAGCAAAATATAACCAATATTGAGAATGCTATGCTCGACCCAGGCGTATCTGCCGAATATGAAGAAAATGTGGGTTCAGCATACTCCACAATTCTACAAGATGATGTAGAGCTGCCTCTGGCTGTGGGTCATCGTTATGCGATGAGAGTTACAGCTATAGATCCTGACAACCTGATCGCTTACCAATTTGGTGGACATAGTGAGATCGTTACCTTTTGGTATGGCCTGCAGTCTACTGACGACGAGGATAACGTCATTCCCGATGGAGTAATAGCCGCTCCTATAACTACAAGCCCGCAAGATGGAGATGAACTAGAATTAGGAAATGACAATAGAATAAATTTCTCCTGGGATCATGAAGTTAAATCTGATATAAGCACTAATACACAATATATGCTGAAGATTGCTGATGTGACAGGCATTGCGAATACTATCGATGATTGGGACGACTTAGATAAGGTTTCCATGACTTACATATTAGAACAGAATGTGACAGATCCCAAAATAAGTCTAGATAAAAACTTTACCTCATCGCTAGAAGTTGGTCGTACTTATGCATGGTTTATTCATGCCACAACAGAGAAAAACATCATTTATGCCAATAATGGCTACAGCCAAGTAACGACATTCTCATTAACAAAGCCTAAAAATACTCCTTTAGCTACTGATGAAGCTGGCTGCACGAGTGATGCTGTAGCAACACTACCCTTAGACCAGAATCCAGTAACTCTCAATGAAAACTCCGAGGTAGAAATGGGAAATTTTATAATGAGAGTAGAGTCACTTACAGGTGGGAAAGAAGGATATGAAGGCGGAGGATACATCACGCTAGATTTTATATCTAAAATAAAGATTAGAGTTAAATTTCAAGATTTACAGGTCAATAAAGATAAAAAAGCATTCTCAGGAATGGCGAGAGCTGTCTATGAGGAGGGCTTTGAGCCGACTGGTACAGGGAATGTAGCAACACATCTAGGTGCTCATATCCCCGCTATAGGTGCAGATGGCGCGCAGGAATTGAGGGATGCTTACAATAATGTCAGCAGATTAGTATCTGCATTTAGTGGGAATGAGCCCGTCACCCTGCCACTAGGATGGGACAGAACAATAGCAGGACAAAAAATGGTGGTGGGATTATCTGAGATGACATTCTCTCCGACGGAGGGCAAGATGACAGCAATGATGGGCTTAGAGAATCCTGAATGGGGGACACTCCTTCCGTCCTTTGCAGCGAGTGAAATCATATTCTCACCAGAAGGATTTGACAAAGGAGTTCGTCTCTTTTTATTGCAAGATTTCGCAGTAAACTTTGGCGACAATTCACTTACATTAAAAGCTTTTGATCAAGATGGTGCTGTCCAAGATACGGGATGTTATATCTTACTCGATTGCGAGGGATTCAAAGAGGGAAGATTATCTGCCGAGGCTACTTTCTCTAGAGATGTAGTCGTACCAGATTCAGAAGATGGATCACCTGGTGCTGGCCAAGTCGTAGCGTCGATGCGTGGCGATTTCGTAAAGGGAAACCACTTTGTACTTACAGGAAGTATTGACGCATTTCAGATTCCAGGATTAGAAGGGTTTAGTCTGAGTGTAGATAATTTAGTTTACGACCACTCAGAATTCCAGAGCCCATTTGAAGGAATTCTCAATGCAAATTCTAGTCTTGATTTTATCAAAGATGCTTTAGAGTTAACAAATCAAGAAGAGGTAAATCGATGGAAAGGGTTCTATATCGAAAACCTGACGCTCAATACTCCCAGAGATTGGATGAAGGAAGGTAAGAGAAAATCAATATCAGTACAGCATCTAATTATAGAAAAATCGGGACTAACTGCAGGGTTCGAAACAACCAATTTATTCTCACTGGAAGAAGGGGACTTTAGCGGTTGGGCATTGTCTTTAGATACTTTCCGATTAGAAATCATACAGAGTAATTTTAGAGAAGGAAGCCTATCAGGTCAATTAGGGTTACCCATATTACAGAAAAGAGAAGGACTAGTATACAATGGCGTAATCGGACAAACTAAAGTAGAGTCAAAGAATGCCAATGCAAATGACTCAGAAGAAATGGGAATAACGTTCTCCGTATCCCCTGGCGATAATCTGACTGTACCACTCTTCGTAGCGAATGTGACATTCTCTGACGATAGTTCTATAAAAATGGAGTACTCTAAGTCTAATAAGAAAATTTCTGCCATTCTCCATGGCTCACTAAGTATAAATAATGATGCCCTGCCGACTTCACTGCAAGACCTTACAAAGGCAGTAGATATTGATCTACCCAAAATCAAATTTCAAGATATGAAATTATCATCAACAGATAAGAAATTTACTGCACCAACATTTTCATTAGTTACTGGTGAAGTAAGTGATGAAGCTAGTATTGCTGGATTTCCAATTAATAGCGACCCGACAGATGGCATGGAAGCTGAAGCTGACGATTCAGATGGAATTACATTTACAATCAATCCCAAGATATCTATTGTAGGTAAGCAGAATGGTCTTACCGCTGCAGCAAAAATATCATTCGTAAGTCAATTAACAGACGGGTACTATACTTTAGAATCAGTAAATCCAGAATCACTGACAATAAATGGAAAGACAGCTGGATTTACCTTTGAAGGGAAATTGGAATTTTACAATAAAAACAACTACAAAGGCATCAAGGGAGAACTTGAAATAGGTACTCCAGTTGGCTTTGCTGTAGGTCTCAAGACTGAATTTGGTGTATATAAAAAAGCTACCGCGACAAGTGCAGATTACGGCTCTCAGGATTATTATTCGTATTGGCAATTAGAAGGCTTGGTTCAATTGGGAAAAGGAGTCCCGATCGGCGCTGGTCAGTTTCAGACAGGGCAGTCCCTCTACGGTTTTGGTGGTGGTGCTTGGTACAATATGACAATGACCAAACCTGACAAAGAGATCACGGGAGACGATATCCGCCCATCTGGTGAGAACGATTCTGAGACTCAGACTTCAGGGTTTTCGTTCACACCTCAAGCACCATCGAATCAAGGTGATGTCACTATAGGCCTTCAAGCTACAGTGATCATTGGCTTGACAGGAAGTCGTGAGGCATTCTTCGCAGATGCCACTCTAGGGGTACAATATACCACTAACAATGGAGGAGGCTTAGATATAGGATTAGCAGCTAATGCCTACTTCATGACAGGTAAAGGTCTGAATAAGGAAAGTGCCAATGTTACTGCAAATGGTAAGATCATAGTAGGTGTCAAGAATATTACTGAAAACCCAAATCTAACTTTTGATGCAAGTCTAGATATATTTGTCAATGTGGAGGCTGGTACTACTATCAAAGGTGCTGGAGAAAATAATCTGATGGTGCATGGGGCAATGCATTTCGAAACTGAAGATCCTGACAATTGGTACGTATTCCTCGGAAAACCCAGTAAAAAAGGAGCTTTGGAGATAGAAGGTCTAGGTGAAGGTGAAATCACGGGATACTTCATGATGGGACCTGCAATAAGTAACGAGCTACCTACAATGCCCAAAGAAATAACTCAAATCTTATCGGGTACATTTCCAGGATTTGTTGATAGATCTGATGCAACTAGAGCAGAAGATGGAGATGCCGTATCTCAAGAACTTGCAGATAAAAGCAGAAGTAGAGACGCCATAAAATATAGTACAGGAAAGGGAGTAATGCTTGGATTGCAATTCAGATATCGACTTGATGAGACTTACTACGATTTCATCAAGTTAAATTTTGGAGCGGTGGCAGGTTTTGATATTCTTATGACACACAATCCTGAGACTACTTGTGGCGGCTCACCGATTGGTATTAATGGCTGGTATGCGTCAGGTCAGGTATACGCTGGAATCTGGGGCGGCGTTGATATACATGTTGATCTATGGTTCATCAAGAAAGATATCAATGTTTTTCAAGCAGCAGCCGCACTTGCGGTAAAAGGTGGTGGACCAAACCCTGTATGGATCAATGGTAAAGGCAGGTTATCATATTCTGTCCTAAACGATCTGGTCAGTGGTACAATAAGTTTTGAAATCGACTTAGGTGAAAAGTGCGACCCTTTCGGAGGAAATCCGTTTGGTGAAGTTGCATTTATAGATGACCTCACGCCTAAAAGTAAAACGAGTATCTATTCTGACTTTGATCTTACATTGATGAATGAAATGAGGGAGTATAAATTTCGTCAATCAGAGGATCCTAATAATAAAAAAGACTATGATAAATGGAACATTATAGAACCTTACATCGCAAGTTTCATAGTATCAGAAAAAAATAATCCTAACAATATTTTCACAGAATATACGAGAACTAAAAAACAAAATGGCTTACAATACACATGGTCTACAACTGATCCATTGAGGCCAAACACCGAATATACGGTAGAGGTCATATTGAAGGCTCGCAACAAAGTGAAGCCTGGCAGCCCCAACCTTGTCGTATTTGACAAAGTATCAAAAAAAGAAGTAGAATGGACAGAAACAAGGAAAAACACCTTCAAAACAAGCTCGGCTCCAGATGTGATACCTGATGAGATTGTGATGTTGATGTTTCCTCTAGACAAACAAAGATATCACCTGCCAAAACACGGAAAAATTGGGTTTCTGAAACTTAAATCATCATTGCATAACTCTGTCATATCGTCCACACAGACAAATACCGAATTGATAGCTCGTTTTACAAATTTAAAGAATGGAGATGTCAGTGAATCACCAGTAAAGAGCATCAGAGGGAACTATCAATACATGCAGTTTGCAAAACCTGACCTTCAGAACAGCAGAGTATATAAAGTACAGATCATACGAAGAACTACATTGGCTTACGATGATTCACAAAAAACAAAGTCGATAGTAATCGAAAAAGTATCAGATGGTAACACCGCTAATACGTCAGCATTCTCCGTGATCAAAACAGGTGATCGAAAGCAGATTGAAAAGATTATGTATGAGTGGCACTTTGGTACCAGTATGTTCAATCTATTTACTGAGAAAGTCAATTTTGATAAGGAACATGCGAGCCTGATGTTTTCCAATATGTATGTAGTAAAGGATGAGAAGCACATTAGTAGTCAATTGGGGTGGACTACAGAATATACAGAAGTAAAAGTCGCCGAACCAGAAATCCAAATTACAACCCTCGAACCTTTTGATTATGTTGAAATATACGGTTTTAGAAAACATGGAAAGTCCCAGTTTCCAGGACTATGGGAAGTACAAGATATGATGACATATGGATGGAGCGGTGACCTCAACAAACCAGGAGGTGCCTACTATGACTATTTACATTTATCACCTAACGGAGAAGGGTTCAATAACTCCAACACTGAATCCTTTTGGCGCACATTTAGAAAGAATCATGACAATACCTTTCCTTGGAATACAATCAATAGGACATTGAATCCATCAAGAGTACATACAAGTGCAAGATTTGATCATAAATATGGAATAGAAAAATTATCAAACTTTGATATCCAGTATAAAACGATCGTAGAGACTGGTTGGCAAAACAAAACTACAGTACAAGTATATACAGATCGCTATTTCCTTCAGAATCTTATTATTAATGGACTTATCAGCATGGGAAGTCTATTAGATCAAAACGGAGATACTTATTATGAATACGACTATTTCAAGCACTACTACAAGCAGAGTTGGACAGATCGTCAAAAGATAACTTGTAAATATAAGGTTCCGATGATAAATGGAAGTGCAGATCCAAGCTTCATTAACATGGGCTATTCCTCCAGAAAACTGATAATAAATTAAAATGAAAAAAATAGTCAATTGCCTCATTTTCTTGATTTTACCTTTGCTGAGTACTACAGCTCAAGAAGGGGTATTGCAAGTAGAAAATATTACTGAAAATACACAAGAAAAGAAAAATGTCAGCGGCCTGAGAATGCTTGGGAAAGTCACAAACAACATACATACGCTTAGGTGGGCTCCTCTTTCAAGTGCCGAATGGCAACTAGGTAACAGTGACGGGTATCGCCTTGAATATATTGAGATTCGCAAAGGCGAAAAATTGCGATCATTTTCAGATATTACCTTCAGTACCGTCATAAAACCATGGGAACTCGATGAGTGGAAAATATTCGCCGATTCAGATATTGATTTACCACTTGTTGCCGCTCAAGCTATCCATGGTAGTAAGTCGCAGGAGAGTGAATCAAACTCCTTTTTTGTACAAGATGAGTCAAATCACAATAAATATTCGATGGCATTACTTGCTGCCGATTTCTCAGCTGATTGTGCAAAAGCATCGGGACTATCCTACAGCCACCAAATCAAAAATGGCTTTGACTACTACTATAGACTCGCATTAAATAAGAAAGTTAGCGGAATAATAAGTGACACTGCCTACCACAAAATGCAGATATCACAACCTTATAGATATGCACCAATTATAAGCAAATGCATCGAAGAAGAACTCTCTGTAACGATTAACATTCAAGAGAATATCCAGAAAGAAACTGGTTACTACGTCGAAAAATCCGAAGATGGGAAATTATTTTCTAGGATAAATGATTTGCCGTATATCTATACCAAATCGAATTTATCTGGAGAGGAAATGTCTATTGCCATTAGAGATAGTGTATCCAAGAATTACACACCACACTACTATAGAGTGCAAGGAATAGATGCATTTGCTGACTTGGGTCCTTATTCTGAGACTATCCTACTCATGGGTAGAGACAAAACACCTACTTCCCCACCTAGAAATCTAACTAGCAAACAAGTTGGAAATAGTAATATTGAACTTACATGGAATTGGTCGGCAGAAAAAAACGAAAGCGATCTGCAAGGATTTAAAATCTTTCATGGATCTGATCCTAATGGCTACTTTGAGCCCCTGCAGGAAGATGCACTAGATCCATCGATAAGAAGCTTTGTTCACACTAATACGAATATCCTGCAACCTAACTATTACTTTGTGGCAGCTATAGACACAGCGAGTAATATAGAAAAATCACTAAGAATATCTGGTCATCTGATAGACACACAACCACCATCTCCTCCAAAGAATCTGTCCAGTAGCATGGACTCTACGGGATACATGCTCCTAAAGTGGGCTGCCAATCCAGAACCAGATGTCACAAGCTATCAAGTGTATTTTTCGAATGATGAGAATGCCGTGTTTACCAATAGATCCTATGATTATGTGCGAGATACATTATTTCTAGATTCTTTGAATCTCAAAACACTTACCGAAGAAATATTTTACTATGTGATTGCTGTGGATGCCAGTTTTAATGAATCTGCAAGATCAGAGATAATAAAAGTCCAAAAGCCAGACATAGTACCTCCAACAGCCCCCATAATCAAAGACTATAAAAATTATAACAATGCTATTAGGCTAACAATCAGTCCTAGTAGAAGTAGTGATGTAGTAAATCATTCGATATGGAGAAAAACGGACAATTCTGCATGGAAGCTACTCACGACTATTGCAACTGATATTACTGAATATATCGATACTCCATTGGTAGAAAATGAATCATATAATTACAGACTATCGGCAACTGATGACAGTAATAACAAGAGCCCATATTCTCAGAGTCTTAGACTGAAAGTAAGCGGCCCGTTCTATCTTATTCCACCAGCTAACCTTACTATTGAGAGTAAAAATGATCAATGTGTTCTTACATGGGATTACAATTATTCGAGTAATATATCATTCATGGTATACCGTAAAACAGATAATGGCAAACTGATTTCCTACAAGCTAATTGATTCTGAAACAACGTTTACAGATACAGACACAAAAAAGGGCTCTAACTACACATACGCTGTGAAAGCCATAAGGACAGATGGTAAAGAGTCCAAGCTTAGCGAACTTATAAAAATAGAAATATAAACTTGTATATCATTGTCTACATATCGATCCTCGGTCTAGGTTTACTATCCTATCATTTCTTAGCTAGCGCAGAGCTAGAGGACTTAATGGTACAGCAAGCGGTGAGAAGTAGAATCAGATATGAATTCGGTCAAGACATACACAACCTGACAGTAGATTATAAGCAGATTGATTCAGTCTGGCCTGATATGTCATATGCATCTTTGCGTAAAGTCACTTCTTTAAATTACCTAAATGCCGTCGATCAGGATAGTGGAAAACATTTAGTCGAGCATATAGAGATTATCCTGACAGAGCAGGCAAGGATAAGAGGAATAAAATATAACTTATGGGTCGACAAGAAAATTTATACATCAAACTTTAATATTAAGAGAAGAGCCGCTCTAATTGATCTAGTCTATCACATTCTAGAGGCATGGAATGAGCAAAAGCACTTAGCAATACATATTGACATCAATAATAGCTTGATCGCTTTATACATCGTAAATGCAGACAATCTGTTTCTGACTACACTAAAGGACCTCGGGTTTTATATTCGCATGGATAATGAGAAGTTCGGAACCATATTGGTCTAGTCGGTGACTTCTAGATCTCTCCATCCACAAACTTCTTATACAATTCTACTTTGCTACTGATTTGCAAGGCTGCATAAGTTTTCTTAATATGAAAACGAACTGTATTTACTGATATCCCGCACTTCTCTGCAACCTCACCATAGGTAAGCCCTTCGATTATATAATTGACTATTTCCTTTTGTTTGCTTGTCAATTCTATTTTCTTGATTTTGGCTGCAGTGCCTGCCATATTCTCGGCTATCTTTCTCGCAATAGATGGTGACATGTATGACCCTCCATTGGCAACGATGTGCAATGCCTCAATTATCTTTGGTAACGGTGTTCGTTTTGATATATACGAGCATGCTCCATTGCATAGTGCTTTGAATATAATCTCGACCTCTTGGTAAGTCGTCAGCATAATAATATCCAAATTAGGATACTTTTTTTTAATCAATGGGATCCCATCAATCCCCGAAAGACCTGGAAGACCGATGTCTAGGATCATAATAGTGGGTACTTGATCGTTTAAATTGCTGTCAAGAAAATCTTCGACACTTCCCGAAGTTTGGCAAATTGAGTATTGCGTCTTCGATTTGATAAATACTTGTAGACTCTCACGAATCCTCTTATCATCTTCTATAATAGCAATTTGGACATCTTTCATATTAAATGATGGAAGGTTTTATGTTTAGAGTTATATCAGTTGGTGATCACTTTATATTGTTATGACTTTTATTAGTTGCAAGATAACAAATCCATTTATCGCTAAGCCGTTAGAATCGTCTTATTAATTTATAAAGTAGTATAACGAAGACATTCTGAAAAGTACCTTTCTTAAGTCTATTCCAAATACTTAGTAATAAATCGTATTATTGTTGAGATAATTAATTGCAATTTATTCGTGGTTTTCATTCTCGTTATTGTTTTATTCAACGTTCAATTTTATAAATTTTGGAGTCCTTAAGACTAATTTTATCTAACAAAAATTATTTTGCAACCGCTTGGGTATTTGCTTCGATCAATATTTTGACAGGAACATGGGTGCTTTATCTTCCTCATGTAAAAACATATTTTGGATTAAATGATTCTGAAGTCGGCATTGCTTTATTTTCCTTAGCATTCGGCTTATTGGTTTCTATACCACTTATTCCCTATATCAATCGCAAGTTAGGTGTTGGTCGCTCTACTAAATTTGGAATAGTATTATTCGCTTTGGCATTTAATCTTCCTCTATTCGCTTCCAGCTATCTCACCCTTTGTTCGAGCTTATTACTGGTTGGTGTTTTTTCTGGGTTTACCGATATTTCTATGAATGCTTTGGTATCAACAATTGAAAAAACGAAAGACGTACATATTATGTCGGCTACTCATGGATTCTTCAGCTTGGGTGGATTTATTGGTGCAGGTATAGGTAGTATAATTATGTCCGTATATACAAGTCCGGCTGGCCATATGATGCTTATTTCAGGATTTATTATTCTCACTAATCTATATCTTGCTAAGAATTATGATTTCATAGAGGAAGAAGTAATTGCTGAAACAAAAGATCAGAATAAACTTAAGTATTTACGACCACTTCTAGCGTTATCCATAGTTGCTTTTGTCATCATGTTTAATGAAGGAGCTGTGGAACATTGGAGCAATTTGTTCCTATTTGACATTGTAAATGTTACAGAATACTTGGCTGGTTTAGGGTTTATCGCTTTCTCTCTTTGTATGACTTTAGGTAGGTTTCTAGGTGATGGAGTAAGTAAAAAATATGGTTCAGCAAAAATTATATCAGGCGGCTGTATAATAGCATTCTTTGGTTATTGCTGCATTATAACAACTCAGCTATTTCTTTCTATAATCGGCTTTGGAATCTTAGGGTTAGGACTATCCGTTATCATTCCAGAGATATTTAGGCTGGCCGGAAAAACTAAGAATATACCCGCTTCACTTGGAATATCGATTGTATCGGGAGTTGGCTTCTCAGGATTTCTTGTCGGTCCAGTGGTTTTAGGATTTATATCGAACTGGGCTGATCTTACTTGGAGCTTTGGGTTTTTATCTCTTTTAGTTGTCCTTGCATTGTTTCTTACGCAGTTTAATTTGAAGAAGATGTATGATGTTGGGTAGGATTCTAGGAAAGAAGGTTGCAGTTGACTTTTTTACCGTTTTACGATATGCTTCTTATTTATGAGGAATGAAGTAGATATGATTAAGTTGGCAGCTCACCCATTCTACGAACTCATGGTGATAAAATGAATAACGAATCTATTGCAACACATTCATTTAGGATGAAAGGACATGATCTTTAATTACACATTCTTATTCAGTATTTTTTAATTTTTTTAATAAATCCGATTCAGGATTCATACACGTATGTCTTTATAAATAACAGCAATTTCATCAATTCCCAATGCTAACTATATTTTATTCAACCATTAAACAACATACTGACATGAAAAAAACAACACTTTTATCCTTTATGGTTATTTTGTTCGCAGCTCTTTTTAACCAGCAAGCTACAGGGCAATCAACTCACCAATCTCTTTTTGCTTCTTCCAATACCCAAGCCATTATTGGAGTATTAGATATTACAATTAAAAGCGACATTTCAAACGCAGGCTTCGGTGCTGCAATGGAAGATGCTGATGGTGTCTTTTACGACCCCATTACTGATGTACTCTATCAGGTCAATCGATCAGATAATAGAGTAGATATGTATTCAGACGTCTTGTCCAGTCTAAACAATGGAATGACACCTACATTGGCAGCTAGTTCACCAAGTGGGGAGTTTGTCAATGGCCGAGAACTGGCTGTGTATCAAAATAAAATTGTCGTTGCACAAGATGCAAGTGAAGGCAATAATATGGAAAATGCCTTGGTTGTCTTCATGATAGAGGATGGTCAAATTAGCCTTGACAAAAAAATAAATGTTGATATAAATCTTTGGGGAATTCATGCAGATGGAAATGACCTCTATGCTATTGTTGACAATTCAAATATGTTAGCTGTATTTGAGGATTTTTTTGATGCCAATGCAGGAACACTTGTACCTACTAATACAGTAAATGTAATGAACCTTGTAAGAACACATGGACTTACTTATGACGCCGCATCAGATTACATGATTCTTACTGATATCGGAGATGCAGGATCAGCCAGTGATGGATTTATCGTAGCCATTAAAAACTTTACTTCCGCATCAGCAGATGGAATCATTGATCCAACCGAACAAGTAAGAGTCGGTGGTGGAAGTAGTCAACTGGGCAATCCCGTTGATGTAGCATACAACTCTAATGATGGAGTGATATACATAGCAGAACGTGCAAATGAAGGCGGTAAAATTTTAGGATTTGTCATGCCTGCTTTATCAGGTGGAATAGCTCCTTTGTACAGCCTGCCATTCGCAGGCGCGTCAGCTGTTCATGCACATAGATCCTTTTCTGAACTTTGTGAAACTGTTTCAGGAGGTACTGTGGCACTAGAAGAAGGAGGAACTGAAACCACAATTTTCATTGATGGTCAAGATGACTTTCTTTCTTTTAGTTCTAGTATTGAAAACACACTAAATACACCATTTACTTATGTCGTTACAGATGCTAACGGAAGTATATTAGGCATTCCACCTGGTAACATGGTTAACTTTGAACCTGCAGGCTTAGGAATTTGTAAGGTGTATGGTCTATCATATACTGGAAGTCTAAACATAAGTATGGGTGATGATTTATTTAGTGGAGAAGAATTAAGTAATGGATGTTTTGTCCTTTCCTCTAATTCCATTTCTGTCAATAGAATTGAGTCACAAGATCCTTCAGCACAATTATTTGCTTCATCAAATAATTCAGGGCAAATAACAAATCTCAATATATATCCAGATGGATCAAGTATGAGTATGTTTAGCAGTGCAGATGCTGATGCTGATGGTATATATTATGATAAAGATACAGATCGATTATTCCAATTAAATAGAACAAGTAACGTCGTTGATGTTTATATCGATGTCAATCAAACATTATTAGCAGGCAACACTCCAACAGTGGCTTTCTCATCTACTTCAGATTTCATCAATGGTAGAGAGATTGCTGTGACAGGAAATAAATTAGTAGTTGCCCAAGATGCAAATGACGATAATGGTCAAATGAACGTGCTTTATGTTTATAATATAGGTATGAATGCCTTGACTTTGGAAAACACATATAATGTATCAATAAACTTATGGGGAATACATGCTGATGCTAGAACACTATTTGCTATCGTTGACAATTCAAATGAACTAGCAGTATTTGATGAATTCTTTGACAATGTAGATGGAGAAATAGTGCCAACGCAAACAATAGCAGTTGAAAATTTAGTAAGAACACATGGTCTAACTTATAATAGTAAACGTGATATGATGATACTTACGGATATTGGAGATGCCGGAAGTGCGACTGATGGTGCTCTTGTAGTCATCAAAAAATTCAGCTCCAAGATAGATGATGATATGATAAGCACTGGTGAACAAATTCGAGTTTATGGAGGTGCTAGTATGCTAGGAAATCCAGTCGATGTAGCCTTTGATGACAATGGTAATAAAATATGGGTAGCAGAAAGAGCTACAAATGGGGGTATGATTTTACAATTTAACAACCCAAGTGTTACGAGTGCTATTGCACCTAGATTTACAAAGCCTGTTGCTGGTGCTTCAGCTGTTCATATTTTTGGTGGACAGAATGACTTTTGTAACTTCTTGATTAAAGGAACAGTTACGCTTGAGTCTGGAGAAACTGAAACGACAATATTTGTGGACGATGAAGATGATGTACTTTCATTCAACACTACAGTCCCTGTATCAGATGATAATGAATTTACTTACGTAGTCACAGATGGTATGGGTTCAGTACTCGGTGTACCACCATCTAATATGAATGAATTTAATGGTGCTGGATTAGGTGCTTGTAGAGTCTGGGGTCTTTCTTATACTGGAGATCTTTTAGTTACTATGGGTACTCAACTTTTCCAAGACCCTCTTTCTACAGAATGTGCTTCGCTTTCTACTAATTCTATTTTAGTAAACCGAATTGCTCCTCAAGATCCTAACGATAGAATCTTCGTCTCTTCTAACAATTCTGGAAGTGTAGGCGTAATCAGTGTATTTGATAATGATGTCACTAAGTTGGATTTATTTGATAGCGATGGAATGGATGCTGATGGAATTTTCTACGATCAAGCAAATGACCGTTTATTTCAATTGAACAGATCTAACAGTGTGGTTGATGTTTACACAGGAGTTGCCGCTGCACTAAATAATGGGACTATACCGACCCTAGTAGGAAGCTCTACTTCAGATTTTACCAATGGTCGAGCTATAGCTGTTGCGGGTGATAAACTAGTTGTTGCGAATGATGTAACCGATGCAAATACATTGGTGACTTATGACATTGGAACTGACAACAGTCTAACACTTAATAAAATAAATACAGTAGATTTCAATCTATGGGGTATACACTTGAATGGTTCTAATCTATTTGCTATTGCAGATAACTCTAACAATGTAGCATTGATTAAGAATTTTTTCAATAAGCCGGCTGGAGATGTCATGATAGAACATTTCTTTGAGGTCGAAAATTTAGTACGTACGCATGGAATCACTTTTGTTCCAGAAAGAGACATGTTAATCCTTACAGATATTGGAGATGCAGGAAGTGCAAGTGATGGTGCTCTAGTTGTTATCAAAAGATTTAGCACTAAATTTATGGATGATGAATTTATAAGTAGTGATGAGCAGATTAGAGTAAGTGGACTAAATAGTAGACTTGGTAATCCTGTTGATGTCGATTTTGATCTTGCGACCAATACCGTATATGTTGCTGAACGTGCAGTTGATGGAGGTCTAATTTTAGGATTTGTCAACCCAGCAGCTTCAGGTGGAATCGCACCAATTTATGTTAGAAATTTTGCTGGAGCATCTGCAATAGATGTACCTGCAGATGGTGGCGATCTTTGTAATTTTGTAGTTGGAGGAACGGTTGCACTTCAATCTGGAGAAACTGAAACGACAATTTTCGTTGATAATGAAGATGATGTACTGACATTTAGCTCCACAGCACCAATATCAACCGAATATGAGTTTACTTATGTAGTCACAGATGGCATGGGTTCGGTACTCGGTGTACCACCATCTAATATGAATGAATTTAATGGCGCTGGATTAGGTGCTTGTAGAGTCTGGGGTCTTTCTTATACTGGAGATCTTTTAGTTACTATGGGTACTCAACTTTTCCAAGACCCTCTTTCTACAGAATGTTCTGATCTTTCTTCAAATTCTATTTTAGTAAATCGAATTGCTCCTCAAGGTCCTAATGATAGAATCTTCGTCTCTTCTAACAATTCTGGGAGTGTAGGTGTAGTTAGTGTATTTGATAATGATGTCACTAAGTTAGATTTATTCGATAGCGATGGAATGGATGCTGATGGAATTTTCTACGATCAAGCAAATGACCGTTTGTTTCAATTAAACAGATCTAATAGTGTGGTTGATGTTTATACAGGTGTTGCTGCTGCATTAAGCAACGGTACTATGCCACCACTTGCAGGAAGCTCTACTTCAGATTTTACCAATGGTCGAGCAATCGCTGTTGCGGGTGATAAACTAGTTGTTGCGAATGATGTAACCGATGCAAATACATTGGTGACTTATGACATTGGAATGGACAACAGTCTAACACTAAATAAAATAAATACTGTAGATTTTAACCTATGGGGAATACACTTGAATGGTTCTATTCTATTTGCTATCGCAGATAACTCTAACAATGTAGCATTGATAAAGAATTTTTTCAATAAGCCAGATGGAGATATCATGATTGAGCATTTCTTCGAGGTCGAAAATTTAGGGCGTACACACGGAATCACTTTTGTTCCTGAAAATGACATGTTGATCCTTACGGATATTGGAGATGCAGGAAGTGCAAATGATGGAGCTCTAGTTGTAATTAAAAAGTTTAGTACCACATTTATGGATGATGAATTTATAAGTAGTGATGAGCAGATCAAAGTTAGTGGACCTACTAGTAGACTAGGTAATCCAGTAGATGTTGATTTTGATCAAGCTACGAATACGATTTATGTCGCTGAACGGGCAGTCGAAGGAGGTCTTATCTTAGGATTTGACAACCCTGCGCTTTCAGGTGGAATCGCGCCAAGATATGTTAGAAATTTTGCTGGCGCATCTGCAATAGATGTACCTGCAGAAGGTGGCGATCCATGTAATTTCTTGGCAACAGGAACTGTAGCATTTGATTTTGGAGGAACAGAAACCACAATATTTATTGATGATGTAGATGACTTCATTTCATTTGAATCTACAATTGAAGGAACATCAGATTTTGAGTTTACTTATGTTGTAACTGATGGTATGGGAAAAATCTTAGGAATCCCTGAGGGAAACACTGTAAATTTTGAGCCTGCTGGTCTTGGAAATTGTAAAGTATACGGTTTATCATACAGTGGTAGTCTTCTTATTGACAATATGACGAATGACATGCTATTTGAAGACCAAATAAGTGATGGCTGTTCTCAACTTTCGAGCAATTCATTATTAATAAAAAGAATAGCTCCAATAGAGTTCGAAGGACAAGTCTATGTTTCTTCTAATACTACAGGGAATATTGGGATAGCAAATATCATTGATGCACAATCTGCTACTATGGAAATGTTTAGCAGTCAGGATTTGGATGCTGATGGTATCTACTATAATGAGGAAGCAGGAATGTTGTATCAATTGAATAGAACTAATAATGTTATTGATGTTTACACAGATGTGCCAACAAATCCAACTTATTTAATGTCTTCTTCATCTGATTTTAGTAATGGTAGAGAGATAACATTGATCGATAATAACTATTTAGTAGTAGCACAAGATGCCAATGATGCCAACAATAATGAAAATAGACTGATAGTATATGATATTTCTAATGGAGACATCACACTAGAGGAGTCTTATGACGTTGATATTAATCTTTGGGGAATAGACGGTATAGGATCAGATCTTTATGCAATTGTTGACAACTCGAATGAATTAGCCATTTTTAATAATCTTAGAACTAATGATGATGGTGCAACAGTTACAGCTGACAATACGATTACTGTTGAGAATCTGGTAAGAACACATGGACTTACTTATGTTGCTGATCGTGACATGATGATCTTGACGGATATAGGAGCTGCAAGTAATGCTGGAGACGGTGCACTTGTTGTGATTAAAAGCTTCTCTACTGTAAGTGCAGACAATACGATTTCAGCTGATGAACAAATTAGAGTAGCAGGAGGAACAAGCTTATTAGGAAACCCAGTAGATGTAGAATTTGATGCAGCTAATAATTTAATTTATGTTGCTGAAAGAGCTAGAGAAGGTGGTTTGTTATTAGGATTCAATATGGCAGCGTTATCAGGCGGAATTACTCCAATTTACAAAAAGGCATTTGCAGGTGCTTCTGCAATCTTTTTAGATGGTAGTAGTGAAGATATGCTTCAAGAGGATTTTGAAGAAGTTGAACTTAGATCAACTCTAGTTGCTTCAGAGCTATATCCAAATCCTACGACTCAATATATAAATCTTACAATCGAAAGTGAAGTGTCTAATACATCTAGAGTAGATATTTACGATGCAAATGGTGCAATGATAGTATCTCAAAATGTAGAAGTACTTACTGGAACCAATAGTGTAAGGATTGATCTTAATGATGTTCCTTCAGGAATTTTATTCTTAAGAATTTCAGAAACTAATACTGTGATGAGATTCATAAAGTTGTAAGAACTTATTGAACTGATATAATTAAGGTGCGAGCAATTTGTTTTTGTTCGCGCCTTTTTTAATGTGCCATAACTTCGAGTGCATATCAAAATGAGGTGTGATTATGAGAAGCAATTTATTCGATCAATATTCGTGTTGATAATTAAGACGATACCATATTAGTTATCAAATCCATCAAGTCTTCCATCCATTCCCAACTAATAACCTAAATTTGCAAAAACATTAATTCTTTGCAAGATCTACTTCTTATTACTCCTCCATTCACACAACTGAATACGCCGTATCCAGCTACTGCATATATCAAGGGCTTCTTAAACACCAAGAGTATATCGACATTCCAAATGGATCTGGGAATAGAAGTGATTTTACAGTTGTTTTCAAAAGAAGGTTTATCGGATATTTTTGATCGATCACAAGAGAAAATTACTGATATTGAAAATACCAATATCCAGAGAATAAATGCGTTGCGCCAATCGTATATCGACACAATTGATGAGATAATAATATTCTTACAAGGAAAGAACCTAACTTTGGCTCGACAGATTTGTACGGATAATTTCTTGCCTCGCGCTTCCAGATTTGACCAACTAGATGATATGGAATGGGCATTTGGCAACATGGGTATGCAGGACAAGGCAAAACACCTAGCGACACTTTACTTAGAAGACATATCAGACTTTATAGTAGCTACAGTGGATGACAATTTTGGATTCAGTAGATACGCCGAACGACTAGGTCGCAGTGCCAATTCTTTTGATGAGATCTACGAAACATTACAAAACGAAACCACTTACATAGACAAGATAACTTTAGATATTCTCGACACGAGATTAAAAGAAATCAATCCAAAACTCATCTGTCTTTCAGTTCCTTTTCCTGGTAATCTGTACAGTGCATTTCGATGTGGACAATACATCAAAACACACTATCCACATATAAAAGTGGCTATGGGCGGTGGATTTGCGAATACGGAACTCCGCTCTATATCCGATGTCAGAGTTTTTGAGTTTTGGGATTATATAACTTTAGATGATGGAGAACTACCACTTGAGTTGCTTGTGTCCAATGTCCTAGACCCATCAGAAAGTAATCCGAATTACAATTTCCTGAAACGTACATTTCTACTGCAAGATGAAGAAGTGATATATAACAACTTTTCTCTCCGACAAGACTACAAACAAGAGATGATCGGGACTCCAGATTATTCAGACTTGTTGCTGGATCAATATATATCCGTAATAGAAATAGCCAATCCGATGCACAGCCTATGGAGCGATGGGCGGTGGAACAAGCTCACAATGGCGCACGGATGCTATTGGGGAAAATGTACATTCTGCGATGTATCCTTAGATTATATAGGTAAGTATGAGCCTGTGACTGCTAAGCTACTCGTTGACCGAATGGAAAAAATTATAGCTCAGACTGGAGAAAAAGGTTTTCACTTTGTAGATGAAGCCGCACCTCCAAAATTAATGAGGGAAGTGGCGCTAGAGATTCTTCGCAGAGGTTTGATTGTGAGCTGGTGGACGAACATCCGCTTCGAAAAGAGCTTCACTTGGGATCTATGCCGCCTTCTTAAAAGTAGTGGATGCATTGCCGTTTCTGGAGGTCTAGAAGTGGCATCTGATCGACTATTAGCTCTGATCCAAAAAGGGGTAACCGTAGAGCAAGTCGCAAGAGTAACTAGAAACCTGACTGAGTCTGGAATAATGGTGCATTCTTATCTTATGTACGGCTACCCTACTCAGACAGTACAAGAAACAGTAGACAGCCTAGAGATGGTTCGACAGTTGTTCGGATTAGGAATTATCCAGTCAGGATTTTGGCATCAATTTGCTTTGACCGCTCATAGTCCTGTAGGCTTAGACCCTGATTCATATGGTATCATTCCCGATCAAAAAGAAATATCATTTGCTAATAATGATGTAGAATTTGTAGATAGAACAGCTATCGATCATACACAATATGGTGAAGGGCTTAAGAAGTCTCTTTTCAATTACATGCATGGAGTATGCTTCGAGTTTCCACTGCAAGAGTGGTTCGATACAGAAATACCTGATACGACTATTGATCCACATTTCATTGAAGGCTGCCTTGTTTCCGAAGAAATTGTCCAACCAAAACCATCGTCAAAAATAATATGGTTAGGCAGTGATCCTATCATCCAGAAGATTGACGAGGAATTTCGGCTACTTACCTTCCACTTAAAAAATGAATCTCTAGAAATAGAATTGGGTCGCGATATCGCAGATTGGTTTCTTTCTGTTTTTAATCAACTGAAAGTCACTAATGAAACTGCGACTACTTTCTCTACACTTCAAGCTGACTATGAAAACAGTTTCGAGGACTTTGATGGTTTCTGGAATAGTGAAGAAGTTGGGCTGTTGAGGGGGGCTGGGTTGATTGTTGTTTGAAGTATGCTTTACTAAACGTGTTCAACCCTTTCTCCTGTCTTTTAGATTGTGTCTTCGACATATGTTATTTTGAAATGAGCGATTATAATACATATAGCGTACATAGTGACAGTACATTCGTTTTATCATATTCGCTTTACTCATAAAGGGCAAGATGTTACTATAGTGGATAACTGATTGAATGTTTAAATCAAAATATCAATTTGACCACCAAGCCAGAGCTGTAAGCAGCTACCTTGCCCTTTTTAGGCAGGGTCGAACAGTTCAAAATAGAAAATATATTATAATTTTATATATTAGAGTTTAATTTAATATATAATGAAAAGTCTTTTAGATGTTTTTAGTGAAATTCCAGATAGACGTCGAGATCAGGGAATTCGTTACCCAATGCCTACTTTCTTGAATATGATAGTGTTAGGTTATATTGGTGGTAGTTATTCTGGCAAAAGTTT
>Ga0114957_1001606_pt1 | contig 24055 bp, 31 predicted proteins | sample BantaG_FD_87175 | JGI IMG/M metagenome (GOLD analysis project Ga0114957, IMG submission 87175) | Marine algal microbial communities from Bantry Bay, Ireland - BantryBay_4 metaG | ecosystem: Host-associated > Algae > Red algae > Unclassified | place: Bantry Bay, Ireland | collected 2014-11-21 | reverse complement strand
TATAATAACCATTTCATTCGGTTTTACTGTGTAGTCAGCTTCTCCGACAATTAAAACTCTTTTTGCAGAGTCAGTCTCTAATGGATCATCATGTTTGAAAGTAATGTTATTAGAACTCATGTTTGAAAAATAAATAAATGTCGGAGTAGTTGCCGCGTCGGGTCTAAATGATTGAATGAAAGTCAGAGATTTTACAGTCGTGTCTGCGTCGCCAGTCCAAGACGCATACGAATTAGAAGTATTTATAGGAAGCTCTATGTCGGTTCCTGTAGTAGTCAGTCCTGCTCCACTTGTCGCATCATTCATAGAGAAGTTTTTCGCAACTACTAAACCTTCGTTAAAAATAGCATCTGTTGATCCGCTGAAACTAGTTGGACCTTGAAAGTCTACTTCACCTGTAAAATCTAAATCACTTTCCTGACTGAGTGCTGGCTTTGCGCCTAAAGATTTTAAAGACCACGCACCTTGCTTTAATAAAAACGTGGCACTTTGCTGTGCTTTTAAAACTAAATCTTGCGCATCGTCAAATCTAAAAAATCTTTCGCTAAACGGCCCCGTTTGATGTCTAAGTGTCAGAGTTTTTCCTGCTCTAAGATTTACAATTGTATGTTCATAGACTTCTGTAGCAGTACTAGGATGTCTAGTTGATGGTGTTCCTGTAAAACTAGAATTAGTATTTCCAAACCAATAGGTTATATTACTATCATCAAGTGTCAGTATTTGATCTGTACCTGTTTCCGTATTAAATGCTTCAAATCCGTATAAAATATCCTTATCAAACTGTTGATTAGCTGTAAAAATATTCTCGACAGTAGGATCTGCTCCGCTTCCGCCGCCCGAAGCTGCGACAGCTGGAACAAAATTTGTCCCGTCAAATTTTAAAATGTCGTCGACTATAGGGGCTACTGTATTTAAATCGACATCTCCTAAATCATCTAAAGTTCCAATATTCGCGGCGTTGTTTGCTGCGTCTGTCGCACTTTGCGCTGCGTTTGCTGCTTCTGTCGCTGCGTTACTTGCTTCTGTAGCAGCTACTCCAGCACTCGCAAGCGAAGCAGCTGCACTCGCTGCACTCGCAACTGCACTGCTATCTGAATTAGACTCCGCTACTATAGCTGCGTCTTTCGCTATTACTGCTTCGTCTTTCGCTACTATAGCTGCGTCTTTCGCTACTATAGCTGCGTCTTTCGCTGTAATAGTATCTGTTTTTGCAGTATCGACTACGCTTTCACTTGCTTCTGCTTCTGCGGCACTCGCTTCTGCGTCTGTCGCACTTGCGTCTGCTTCTGTCGCACTTATTTCCGCTGCATCTCTCGCTGCTTCGGCTGCTTCTGTATTCTCGCCGCCGCCGCCAGACGCGCCGCCATCTCCGACTGTATTTGTATAACGCCCCACTATAGGCCCCCTAAAAAAAATTTAAATGTTAATAAAATTATGCTTTGTTTGATGTAACGATTACCGAAGTTAATGTTCCAGTTATGTTTGAAACATCGAAACGACAATATGCTGCTCCCGAATTTATTTCGTAACCAACTCCTTGACCTGTTTCGGGATCATCGTCTATTCCAGTTTCGACAGTGTCAGATTTTTCAATCCAACTCGCTTCGATGTCTGGAGTATTTGAAAGTTCTATTTTACTATCGAAAGTATATCCTGATCCTTCTGTTACTATTAAAGACAAAAAGCTTGGGCCAATTCCACCGAGAGGAATTATTTTAGATTTAAAATCCTCTGTCACATTTTCCAAACTCTCATGTATGTTATCATTATTTACGCGTGTGCTCATTATTTACTCCTCTATTATATATTTGTTATCTAAAAACCATTTAATTATTTCATCTTTTGGAACAAAGTTTTTTATTTTTTTCTGTAAAATCATTCCCGAAGATACGATGTGTTTTTTACCTTTTAAAAATTCAAGCTTCGGCGGTTTTCCGTCTATCGTTATTCCCATGTAATCACAAATTACTAGATCATATTTTATAACACGAACCATTCTCTCCGCTTGGATTATACTTAATGCCCAGTGAACATCATGATTTTTTAAAACTCTATTAAGATAATAAAACCATTCTTCCGAATCATCTATTATAAGTATTTTTTTTCTCTTAATCATTCTCCGCCACTTCCTGTTATCTTTAAAAAGAAATTAAATAAATCTTTAAATAAAAAAGTGAATACAGCCGCGGCTCCTAAACCTGCTTTTATCCAAAATTTTAAATCTATCTCTTTAAATTCTTTCTGAGGTAATGGCCTGATTGTTTCCAAAACATTTTTATTATTATTATTATTATTTAAAGTCTTGCTGACTTTTAAAACAGCCACTTCTTTTTCCAAAGCGTGTATTCTCTCACTGCTTCTACTTTCTACTCTCTGTAGTCTTTCGTTATATTCTCTCTCGAGAATTTGAAGCCTGCTTTCGTTATTAGCTGATTTTGTTTTTAATTCTAAAACATATTCTTTTATATGATCGACAGCTTGCGAAAGCGAAGAAGTCGCACTCTGCAAACCTGATAGTATCTTATTAAAATCCTTATCCTTATCGTAACTCATTTTTTTAACGCCTCTAATTCTCGACGAACTTTTTCCGCGAGCTTTAAAGCTTCGGACAAATGATCCAGTTTCGGCGCATTAATTAAAACAGGAACTAATCTCAAAGTAACAAGCATCGCAGCGACGGAAATAATAGCTGTAGCGATATGCCAATATGTTTCCAAAATATAAGCCCCTTCAAAAATATTGAGAGCCATTATAAGATGTCCGATGCCACACATTACTATAAATAAAGCATATATCAAACTTATCCAAATGTGTTGCATCTCTTTTCTTTTTACAAAAACTATAGTTAATGAAGAAGCTATTACTAAATAAGAGGTAAAAATAAACATGTTTGCAGAAAACCAAAATGGAACAAGTTCTTTCGCCCACAAAAAACAGTGATTATGGGGCATTAAGTTCGCAAAAACTTCCGAAAGACTTCTGTCTGTCTGAGTACTTTTAGGAATAAAATCAAGTAACCAAGCTATAAAACCATGCGACGTGTCACCAGCACTTTGTACTAGTGAATTAATTTCCTCGTGCGCGTGATGATTATGTTCCATTTTTATTAAAAGCCTCTCTGAGTTTTTATTTTTTCCGCTATTTTAATTCTATATTTATCCATCGGAAGCGATAGCGACCCCCCGACATCTGACTTTCTGTTTGGTGAAATGATATCATGCGAAATTAAGTCAAACAAAGGATCGAAGTCGGGTTTAATAGACGCATACCAAAGAATGAAGTCTTCTATTGTTTTTTCCTGCGCCGCGGTAAACTTCTCGTAAAATCCTGGCTGTTGGTTAAAAATCTGCTTTCGAATTTTTCTAATTCTAGACTTTGGGATAGCTTTAGCGTTTGCAAAAAGTAATTTAGTTGTCGGGTTAAAAGCATACCAAGGATATAATTTTCCTCTGTATTCATTCACTCTTTTTACTGTCGTTAAAGACTTCATTTTTCCGTTGTCGTAGACTCCGCTGAGCTGTCCAGCGCAGCCAACCTCTATTCCGAGCGATCGATTAGACAACCAAGTCAGCTTTTTTCCATGATAATCGTACTCGCTTTTTCCAGCGTGCGAGCCCCATCGATTTAATGGGTGAGCTTGAAATAGTTTTCCTGTCTTTTTGTCGACAACTAAGAAAGCGTATCCGTTTGCTTCTGCACTCATTAAAGTATTTTTCGCATCTCCGCGGCCAGCTGTGTAATGCAAAGTTAAAAAGTTTGGAAGTCCTCTGAAAGTTGAGTCTTTATACGGCCCGCGAGTCTTTAATTTATTATTTGTTTTTTCTGCGCCCTCTATCCAAAATCCACCATTCTTATCTGTAATTAAACCATAAGCATAGTCAGGATTTTTATTTAAATCTGTACTCGGTCTTTTTTTGTCTCTTTTAAAAAGATCCGTTAAAAACTCTATAATTAAATTTAAAAGTTTTTTCATGGCAGAGTTTTCCCGTATTTTTTAGTTAAATCGTAGAGTGTTTTTACATGATCATCTATCGTTTTTACATCATGAGAACATCCGCTTTTTTTCTTTTTTCCTGCAAGTGCGCAAGCTTTTAAAGCCAGCTCTTTAAAATACTGAAATGTTTCACTTGGCATTATAACTTCGTATGGCTCTATTTCAGTTTTATAGTACTCTATGTCTAAGCATCGAGAATTTCCTGTTAAAAATTCGACTTCAAAAATACAAACAAGTTCGTCCTGCACGTATAACTTTTTAATGATGCGCTCGTTTTTCAATTCGATTTTTGCGCAACTAGTAAATAATAATAATGATAGCAGTACTAAGACTGTTTTAAATATTTGCGTATTGATATGAAATCCTTTGTCGCGTCTTTAATTTCTCTAATAAATTCGGCTTTTTCTTCTGGCGTTAATTTACCTTCCGCTGTCAGTGCTCTATCAATAGCAGCGCGGTATCTTTTTTCATCCGCTTTAGTTCTAAATGTTATGCGCGCGAACTCAACTTTTAACATTCCCTCAGTAATTAGTAATCCTAAGACTGGAGCAAAAACAAATCCTAAAATTGTACCTATCGGACCACCTAAAAAAGACAGGCCCCATTTTAGCGAGGCGAGTCTCATGCCTTGATCTATCAAAGCTTTGGCGATCATGTGATAAGTACTAAACATTTTACTGTGCTGGAACTTCTACTGGCACTGCTTCTGCCGCGTTGTCTGATTTATTAATGTCTTCTGCAAGTTCCATTAATTTGTCGAAAGCAATTTCCAGAGGCTTCTCTAATAAATCGTCATACTTGTTTTCCGATTTTTCGATTAGTTCTAAAGATGTTTCAAAAACTGCGCGAATTACACTTTTAGCTGCTTCTTCACCAATTTCCAAACCTTGATCTTTTAACTTCTCTACTAAAACTTTTAGTACATCCATTTTTTCTGTCACTGCTTCTGTTGCTGCTTTTACTACTTCTTCCATTCTATAACCTCCTACGGTTTTTGTTTTTGTTTATTAAAAAGAAATCCAATCATCTATTACTACAGAAAAATTAAAAGTTATCGCATCGCCTAGGTTCCAAGTTGCTGGCTCTCCGTTTTCCCCTTGCGCGTCGTTTGATCCAGTTCTGCGAAAAACAATTTCGTTATTTGTCAGACCATCCGCTGCCATAACGACAACTAAATTCTCTGAGTCTGCGGCTGTTGCAGTAATAAATCTTGCATTACCTATAACAACGTCTTGCAGTTCTCCGTCTTCGTCGACTCTGCTATTAAAATAATAAGTTGCGTCTATGTCGATAGAGTCATCGAGAGAAAACCTAAGCTCCGCATCGGAAATAAAAGATTTAGGTGAAACTGTTCCGCTAAATTCTAATTTGTTTCCGCGTCGGGTGACTTGAGTTTGTAAATCAATAGATACCCAAGTTCCGTCTGAGTTCTGCGCAGAGTATGATCCAAGCGGCTGTAAAGTGTTAACTCTAAAAGGACTATTAAATAAATTTGTAAATATAAAACTGTCACTAGTAGCTGCCGATCCGTCACAGTGTCCGATCATAGTGTAACTTCCATTTAGATACATGAACTCCACACTTTCTTCTGGCGTATTTAAAACACCTAAACCTAAAAGTACTTCGTTTCCAGTTTGTTCTACGACATCTGTAGCAGTGATGTCTGCAAGCTCCGCAAATCTTTGTTTTAATATAAGTTTACCTTTTCCGTCCTGAGCTTTTCGAATTTTTATTTTTAATCCCTGTAGTTCATCATGCGTATAAGGAAATCCTGGCACTTGATTTGTGTCGTTAGGATTATTTCCACCCATTAAATGAACTACTATGTCTTCATTTTGTCCACTTTTAGTTATGCCTATAATCATCGTTTCAGTCGTGTCTGCGATATAAGTTTTATTTAAATAAGTATGATCGAACTCGACAATTTGTTCTTGTGTCGCACTTCTCGCAAGTTTTACGCGCTCAATAGATGCATCGGGTAATGTAAATGCTTCCCATTTTGTATCGTCTGTTAAAACTTCATTTAAATTATCATCAACTAAAGATTTATATAAAATTCCATTCTCTGCAACTATAGAATTTATATAATAAGTTGTTTCGGTGTCGTATTCACCGATGCCCGCTTGTTTTAAATAAGCAAGTTGATAGGTAATTAAATAAAATAGCGCGTTCATGTCTTGCAAGGTGGGAGCGTTATCCCCGACGATAGCTCCACGCCAGCCGTCTAAAAAATTCGAAAGCTCCTGAATTACTTTCGGATCTTTCGTGTATGTAAACGGGGCTCCGTCTGCTAAAGTTCCGTACTGTGAAACATCTGTTCCAACTGCATTCTCAGCAAAAACTCGCTGCGCTTTAGGTAATAATTTGGCCATGTGAAAATCCTTTTTCTTATAGTTATTAAATAATATCGTTAAATGAAAGCCAAGGGTTATTTAAATCATAACTTTCCATTTCATTAAATCCCTGAGCATTATTTGTCCCGCGGAGATCGCTGTAGCCGAAATATCCGTTATCGATAGGTGCATAAATTGTGCCAGCTAATCCGACAGCCATCGGTCTAAGTAATAATTTTTGAGAGAGTAGAACTTCTACCAAATCTCGGGTTCCTAAAATCGGATCTATGGCATAACTCATTCTCATATTTTGGTAGTCGTAGACTTCGACAGCTGCTCCGAAAAATTCGAACATGAGTCTTTTTATTTCCTCGAAAGAACTTCCAGCACTGTTCGACAGTGATGCAAAAAGTAGCAACTGTCGAAAGTCTTCGTCGTTCAAAGTAATTGGATCTCCCGAAAGACTGTTACCAAGGCGACTCACTCCGAGGTATTTCCCCAAAGTATCGAGCTGTACACCCACAGCAACAGCATCCCCCGTTAAATTAAATCCGTCGCGAACATCTGAATATATAAAATCGGCAATTAATGGCGAAATTACTGCTTTTATAGTTTCACTTGCGCGCGGCTTATCTTGATACTGTAAAATCAGGAGACTTGCATAGTATTCTAAAATTTCATTCGTGTCCACTTTATAAAACTCCTATCTCGACTGTCGTAGAGTTTCCGAGTTCGTCTGTGACTTTTATAGTATCTATGCCAGTCGCAGTGCCAGCTGTATAAAGACCCTCAGAGTCGATAGTCGCGCCGCTTGAACTGTCTACTAGAATTTCGTAGGTATAAGATCCGTAACCACCAGAAGCAGTAAAAACTTGCGTCTGATTACTAGTAGTCGATGCATTACTTGGACTCAGCTGAATATTATAAACAATTATATTATCTAAATCATACGTCAGCTGATAACGCTTAGAAGTTGGCTTTATTAAAATAGTATCGCCCAGTTCTAAATACGGATCTGTGTCTAAAGTGTTTTCCTTTATTAGAATTAAGTCGTTAACAGTATCTATCTCAGGACCGAAGACGATGTCGAATTGAGTCGCGTAATCCCCTGAGACTGTGACAGTGTCGAGTCCAGCAAGTGCTCTTAATTCAGTTTGTATCGCACTCGCGTCTGCGTTAAAAGCTATAGCAGCTGTAGAGTTTCCGTTAAAAGACAATTTAAAATCTCCACTTGTCGGAACAGCTGGAAATTTTATAGTCTGAGTTTTACCAGTCGACAGTCTGACTTTATTAACCAAAGCATTATCGTCTATTCCTTGAACTAAAGATCCTATAATATTTGAGTTAATGTCTTCATTCACTGGCGTAACTAGTTGTTCTGAAAGTCCTGTTCGAATAGCTGAGACATTCGGCGAATTAACTCCGTCGATAGATGTAACGTCAATTACTACAAAAACATTCTCGCTTGCTACTATGTCCCAGAAGACAGTAAAAGTAGTGCCGTCAATTTGTGGAACTTCGAAACTTTGTTCGCCGCGCATTCCAGCTCCGCCGTTTCTTTTATTATAAATCGCTTGCGCTATCTCAGAAGGATCTCCCGCGCCTCCGACAATCGGCCAAATACTATGCGACGGAGTGCCGTCTTCGTCTGGAGCGGATGTATCATTCTCAAAAACAAATGCACTCGTAACTCCACTGACATTTAAAAGTGCAGCGATCAAACCTGTTAAATAACCCTGAGTCGCAAGATTTACAGACTTCGATCTGCGCAAACGAAATGCTGCGTCCGACTCTTCGGTAATTCCAACCTCGATCGCAACTGTAGGATTATTTATAGCAGTAACTCCTAAAATAACTGTTACTGGATTTGTAATAGTGTTAATAGTCGTTAAAACTTCTCCTGTGTTTTCGGATTGAAATCTTGCAACTGTGTCACCAGAACTTGCGATGTTTGTCGTAGTAATTAATTTAAAATTATTTCCTTCGCCGTCTGAGACTGTAAAAACAGGCTCGACATCTTGGTCAAGTCCGTAGAGTGTAACAGCGTCCGAAGTAGTTATAGTTATGTCAGTTATAGTGCTCGTTCCGCCCTGTCGCTGAATGCCATTCACAGACGCGCGCGCGTCTAAAGTTCTTCCGATAGCTTTGTCGGGATCGAAAGAATTAAAAATAGCAACTAGTAGATCCAAAATGTCTTCTGTACCCTGAGCTAAAATATTTATTAACTGTCCATCGGGCGTGTCTGAGTCTAAATTTATATCCGCACCATAGATAGTTCTAAAAGAAGTTTCAAGACGTTCTATTATTTCGTCTCGAGTTTCAACTTGTAATCCGTCTGCATCTAAAATATTTGGCATCTCTAAACCTCTAAATCTATGTTTATTTGGCTCTCTAAGTCGCCGTATATTGTGTTAACTCCGTATGTAATTCTAAACTCTCTGGTTATACTATCCAAGTCAAAATTGAAATTACTGAGTCCAGTTACTCCATCCGTATTTAAAATAGTAGTCGAAACAGCAAGACCTAAAGCTGTTTGATCTTTAGCTCCGAGTAAATTAAACCAGTCTATGCCCTCAGTCTGCGCGAAAAAACAATCACCTAAAAAAGACCTAAGTCTTGTCGCTATGGATTGCGCTATAGCGTTGTCTTCGGTAACATAGTTGTTTCGCCCTTTTCCGAAAAGCCAGTCTCTATTTATATCAATCGATCGAACTTTCATTCTAATAAACTCCCCACGCGCGAAGCTATAGCAGCTATCGCGGATAAATTAATTGGCGGCCCCGAAACTTTTGGAGTTCCGTTGTCTACATACGGAACTGTTATCGCTTGAACCTGCGTAATTAAATCTGTTAATAATGATTTTAGATCCTCAGCACTATTCTCAATAGCTATTTTATTTTTTACACTGACTTTAGCGTTTCCATTCTCTAAAGTTGCTTCTGAGCCTAAAGTTAACTTGCTACTATCATCTCCGACTATCATTTTGTCGCTCGAATATCCATCTAAGCTTCTATTTAGACTGCGCAAACCAACGAGTGCTATTCCGTCTGCGAGTGAATGCAGTCTGGAAGAAGGTAAATTAGTTACTTGACCACTAGTAAACCAAGTGTCTATCGCTCTATCGTTAAATAAAATGATGCACTCATCTCCTTTTTTAATTGGCATTTTTACACTGAATGCGCCGCCGCTTAGTACTACAGCTGGACAGTCTACTAGAAGCGGATAATCAATTAAAACGCGCTTTCCGTCTTCTAAATAAGTTTTTTTATAAGCGATTTTTGCTGTTATAGTTTGCTCCTGCGCATTAAAAGACTCAACTATAGCTATCGCATGGGAATTTAAATTCATGTTAATGTCTCTTTTAGACGCATCAACTAAATCGGCGACTGTTATTTTTTCGTTAATAGACATAATTAATTCCCTCCTATGTTTTTAAATGTACCTTTTAGCATTCCTACTGTGGTTATTACTTTGCTGCTTTCTGATCCCGAGATAGTTCCACTGTGATAGACTTCGTGGACTCTGTACTGACCATTAAAAAGCGGGGTAGTTGTCGACTGTAACGAAATAACTTGTCCGACATGTACTGAGTTTTCAAATAAAACATCTATTCTAATATATTGTCCTTCTCTACGGGGAGTTCCTAAAAGTCCAGTGCTACTTTTAAATTCTATTACTGTGTTCTGTGTTCCTATAACTTCGTCTGACTTTAAAAAAAACACTCTGTTATTATCTATGTAAAAATTCGCACCCTCTTGGATCGCGATGTCTTTTAAAATGTCTGTCGGACTTCCGCTGAGCACTTGCGCGCGCGAGATTTGTCCTTCGAAAGTAGAGACTACTCCTTTTTCGATGCCTTGCTTTGAAAGACTTTTTATTAGTCCGTCAATTATTTCATTTTTTTCTGTGTTCTTCGAGTATGTCACGTCGATGCGCCCGTTTGAAAAACCAAAACCACCATCGACAGTGTCTATAGTAGTAACATAGTCTGTCCCGTTTCGTACTGAGTTCGCTTCTCTTATCTGCCCCACTGCAACTGTCTTTAAATTGTCGCCGTAGCCAGCTTTTAGCGTTGCCACTCGGTCAAACGTAAATTCGGTTTTGTCTTGCCTCAGTCTGTCGCGCGTGTCAGGTTTTAAATTCATTACCCGAAACTGCGCCGCTCCTGCCGAGCCTTTCAGTGATCGCTGAATATTAAAATCTATTGTCAGTGGATAACTGATAACTATGTCAGGCTCGCCCGATTGAGTTATAGTGAGAGTGTATGTCTTATTAAATTTCACCGCGTAAAAAGCTCCCGTACTGCTCCACTTCTTCTTCTGTTAAAACATACAGCTTCGAAGCTTCTAAAAGAAAGTTTTCCGCGTGATACGGCTCGATGTCATCGTCTGAAATACAGGCAATTCCGAAAGGTAATAAATTTCTGAATTGATGTAGTAAATTTAAAGAGTTAACTATTCTCAAGTTTCGAATAGTAACTTCTTCGTAAATTAATTCTCTGATAATCCATCCGTACTGTTGAGGTAGATAATCAATTTGTAAAATAAAAGTTTCTCCGCTCGGAAGAATTACAGTTCTTTTTTGTTTTGCTTCGTCTGTAATTTCATTAAGTCGTAACATTTTTACACCACCGAAAGTAATGAGATAGACGGCTCGGGCGTTACACGACCAAAATCCGTTGTCTCTGAGAACTGCGCCGATGCTCGCGCTTGTTTGTCTATAGCCTGTCGCTCTAAATCATTTTGCACCAGTTCAACTCCAGCGAAACGCATAATTTTAAAGGTAATTTCAAACTGGGAAACTTCCTGACTGTCTGCGCTTTGTATCGACTTCATGGACTCGATGGCCATGTTCTGAAAAATCGCCCAAGGAGTTTGTACGGAAAACAAAGTTCTGTTTTTCCAATATCCGTAAAATTCCTGAAATGCATTTTGCTGTCTTGTTTGCACTGAGCTTCCAACATTCGAAACAACTCCATCGTTTCCGATTACATTAATGTCATCGCCTTTTAGACTCGCGAGAGCCTGAATACCTTGAGAAGTTGCAGACTGTACAGCTTGAAATGCTTGCGCAGTCGCGTTGTAGTTTATTAAAGCCGCCGCTGTTAAATCTGGAGTAAATTGTCCTAGTAATAAAAGTTTTTGCAGTGCTATATTTTGTTCGTCTTCTAATTCCAAAGGAGCTATGTCGTTCAACTCTCCGACAAAGCCTTGAACTGTTATTTTTTCAGGAGCGAGTGAAATATGATCGCTTATAGTACTGTTATCCTCTACATAGTGATCTGTAATATTACTTTGTAGTTCTGCGGTGTTCTCTGCTTCGAAGTCGAACAAAAACTTTCGCGGTGAAATATTTTGTCGCGTATTATTTGCCGTTGTCTGACTCGTAGCTTGGTATCCGATGTTTGTTCTCGGAGTCACCAAAACTAAGCCAGCAAGGGCTGTCGAAGAAGTAGTAAAATTTGCAAGTCGTTTTAAATCAATAGCCATTAATCAATCCTGTTTTTATTTACTTGGTTAAAAGAGTCTGTCACTGCTTTGGAAGTTCCGCGATTTACTGCGCTGCTTACCGCAGACGGATCGCTCGCGACTATGTTCTGATTATTATTTACAGTTATAGTCGGAGCTACAGATTTAAATCCGTATTTATTTTCCTGTTTTTTTCGAAGCGTGTCGACATCCAACTTTGCTGCTCGGAAATTATCTTTTAAAAATTTACCGAAGCCTCCAAATATACTACTTTCTTTCGACCCGCCATTTATTTTTTTCTCTGCGTCTTTAGAAATTTCAACCAAACCAAATTTTTCAAGTGCGATCAAAAATCCATTTATAATTTGTTCTATACCTTTCATAGACAAAGCTATAATTTCAAAAACTTTGGCTTTGTCTGCGAAAGTTAATAATGCCCCTATTAAATCTGTTATCGGTGGAATTAATTGATTTACAAACTTAATAATTTTTCCAGCATGTTTGCCAGTGAGTCCAATCATCGCGCGATTTATTTTTTTACCTAAATTCGAGAAAGCTACGCCAGTTTGATGTAATCTTTTAGCTTCGCCTTTTCCTATGATCGGCGCATTCCTAAAATTCTTCTCGTTAAAAACTCCTGACAATAGCGGAGCGAACATGTCTTCGGAAAAACCTGCATTTCCTAAAATACTAGTTACAAAGCCGCGAGACTTTCCTTTTGCGAGTGCTGTTTGCGCAAACTCCTGCGCTTTTTGTACTAAATAAAAAACATCACTCTGAGCTTTAGACTCATCGAAGTCTACAAATTGGCTCATGTACGCGAAGCCTTCTGTTTTTACTTCTCCGAGCGCAGTTATGTCTGACATTTTTTGATGCAAACTTAATAAGTTAGAAGTCAAACCTTTAGCAGACAAACCCATTTGTTCGCCCGCGTATTGAAACTGTTGTAATTTTTTTGTGGATAATCCTGTTCGCTCAGAAAAAACCGTTATTTCGGTTCCTGCTTCGAAGCCCATTTGTGAGAATTTTAAAAATGCTTTTCCTGCTTCTGTAATAGCTTGCGCCATCAGCTGCCCTTTTGCGACAGCCGAACTCATTCCTTTATTTACATTCGACAAACCAGACGAAACTTTTTTGTCGCCCGTTAATCCTAATTTTACAAATAGTTCAGCTACTTTCATTTGTGTTCAACCTCTGAAAAGTGTTCTCATAATCCACTAAAAAATTATCGTATGCTAAAGCTTGCATAACTTCGCGCGCATTAAAATTTTGAACTTCTTTTAGCGTTCCGTATCCTGCTTTAACTAGTTTTAAAAAAATTAATAACTCATCGTCGCCTTTCGAAAAATCTACTCTTGGATAAGTGTATTTATTTCCTCTTGCGCTGTTCCTAACACTGCAAAGAGGTTTTTCATAAAAGGGAGCACGTTTCGCAGTGCCACCTCCTTACAAACTAAAATATAATCCTGTCGCGCTTTCTCATCCTCGAAAGTGTCTTCGCTAATTCTATGTCCGTTATATTTTACGCGCTTCATGCACTCATCGAGAGCCAATTCCACTTCTTCGTTTGAAAGAAGTTCGCACATCATATCCTTAATAAAACTCACGTCGACTTCCATTCCTGGATCTATCTCTAAACCTTTCATCGCTTTCAAAATAGTTTGATATAACTTTTTTGAAATTTTAAAAGGTGATAATGTTATCTCCAGCTCTGCGCCACTTGGTAATTTCATTTTATTATCCTATCGCTCTTGGGCTATTCGAATACATCATAGTATAAACTGAAACTGATTGTTCCGTATCACCTTCTGCATTCGATTTTGTTTCAACTTGCTTTGAAAAAATACCACCTGACATTATGTATGTGTCGCTGATTACGTTTCCTTTTCCGTCACCGATTTTTTTAGACATTACTGCCGTTAATAAAATCGTTCGCGCAAAATCCGCTTGTTGAGTTTGTAAAAGTCCGTTCATGTATTTGTCGTCCGATGATCCACGAATTAACCTGATAGTTAACTCCGTTTGTCTGCCCGTAGAATTAAAACTATAAATAGAATTATTATTTTTTCCAGTTTTTAATTCTGCGATGTCGTTCGGATATGTTAAGCCGACGAAATCTCCGTCCGCTAAATCCACTAGTACTCTTCCGTTTATATCTATTGTGTCGCTTCCCGACATAGCTACTACATTCATTTTTAAACCTACCTGTTAATGTTAATAATTAAAGACGAAGTATGTATCGCGCCTGCCTCTTGAACTGCTATTTGTATAAGCGGAGCTTTCCTATCGGCTCTCTCGCTTGCAAGTTGCTTCGAAACTGGTTGAGAATATACATAATATCCGCGTTGTTCTATGTTTGCGTAAAAGTCTTCGGGATCTCCGAAAGTTGTCGACGCCTGAATAGCACTTGGAGCTATAAATCCGTTTGTAACTCCAAGTTCTAAGACTCTTATATAAGCTGCTTTTAAAGCGTCGACTCCGTCTTCTGTCTGAGCTATTTTTGTGGAAGCAGTTGCTAAAGTGTTAAAACCAGCTACTTTTAGAGCTCCGACCATCCATAGTCTGTTATAAACTCTATCGAAAAATTTGTTCTCTCCAGAAGTCTTCGTTCTCGGCACTCCGCCATAAGTTACATAGATGTCTGCGCCAGCTTCTTTCGCTTTTATAATGTCTGCGCTCGAATAGTCGCCTGGTAAAACGCCTACTAGTGGTTTTAAATCCATCGTCTGAGTCGTAGCTGATCCGTTAAAGTTAACAGAAAGTCCACGACCAAAATAACCAGCTAAAAATAATAAGCCTTCGTCTAAATCTGTATGAAATAAACATCTTGTTTGGTCTTGCGAAGCGAGTCTGACATTATCGAATGATCCACTAGTGTCTAAATCCGCTGAGTCAATCGAAACAACTCCGAGAATTTTGTCGCGAGATTGAACAACCGCCGCGGCCGCCGCTAAATCCACGTCACTCACGTCGAGATTTGAAATAACTCCAAAGTATTGAACTAATCCGTCAGTTCTTTCAATCGCCTCTCCTAGCGTTTCGCTTGCTAAAGTTGGAATTACTACTAAGTATCCGCCTCCAGTTAAAATATTTTGTGGTTGCTGAAAAATAGCCGCAGACATTTTATATGTGTCTGTGTCTGTTCCGAAATCCTCTGCAACTTGCGACGCACTGAAATAAATTTTGTAACCATCTGTCCCGAACTCTGCGCCAGCAGTATCATCCGTAATGATAGCTAAATTTGATGTATTATATGCACTTACCCCGACTGGCGTCTGTGATACCGAAATATTTATTATGTTATTAATATCTAAATCCATTTAGACTTCTCCTATTCATTATTTAGTTATGTTATAATTGTAAAATCCCCTAAAAATTCCTCATAGCAATCCACATTTGTTTTCCTACTTATAGCATAGGTCATATTTACGTTAATGTTAAATCTAAAGGGGATACTCGGACCCTCGACAGACGAAACATTTGTAAATTGACTGGACAAAGGTGATATATGAAAGCTATTTAAAGTTTGCATTCTTTTAGAATAATCGCTATTGAGAGCCAAAATTACTTCCTCTTTTCGAGATAATATTTCTGGAGAAGTGCTCAGTATGTTTATATCCAAAGCAGTGATGAAAGTCGCACTCTGCTCCGACTCGCCGTTGTTGTGTCTATTTATATTACTAAAAGGCTTAGTATTTAAAATCCCTATAGAGATGTATATTTTTTCATCTTTAGGAATTATAAACTTCTGATTATATATGTAGACTTGATCTGGACCTAAGTTCATCTCTTTATTTATAATAGCTGCAACTAGTTCAAAATGGTTCATCACGACAACTTCTAGTTGCGCTGTATCTGAGTTTCCGTCTGTGACTACTATAGTGTCTCGACCAAACGCAGTACCAGCTGTATAAACCCCGTCACTGTCTATAGATCCATTATCTGTCGTGTCTTCGAGCATAGAGAAAGTATAAGGCTCGACTCCGCCGATAGCTTGGAAATTTAATTCTCCCCCGCGAACTATGTAACGAGAGTTTGACTTTAATTCTAACATTATGAGTTCTCTCCACGTTCTACGTTATCGTCTTCTATTAAATCGTATTTATAATATCCGTAACTGTCGAAAGGAAATTTACTTTTAACTCTATAAGTAATTCCTTTATATTTAACTTTCTCATCGACAATTAATTCTAAATCAGTTTCAGTATGTAGAGTCTGCCACATCCAGTCGCGTTGTCCTTCTGGTTTGAAAAATAATTCCTGCGCAGACATCGGCTGTATTACACCTTTAAAGTCTATTTGTGTTTCAGTTTCGACAACTCTGAAGTCGACAATCTCCTCGGTGATTTTAAAAATCGAGACTGTTTGCTGCCAGCCGCGAAGTGCTCCCGAAACATTCGGAAGTGAATTAGAAGAAGAATTTAGTTTTTTATTTTTTCCGTTCTTCATGTAATCACCTCACTGCTTATAGAATTTCGTAATTCTTGTTCCTCTACCAAAGTTGCTTCGTTCTTTTTTCTTGAGAAGTCGGATTTTTCCCATTCACCAAATCCTCCAGTGTCGAAAGCGTCTCCGATAATTGTCTCAGCGAGAAGTCCAATTCTCTTAAGCATTTTTTTAAGGCCCCTGGATTTGACAGCCTCTCGCATAGTTTCGGGGGATATTCCGTCTTTCTCAACTGCTTCTCCTAGTTTTTCATTTAATGGCATTCGTAAAAAAGACCGAACAGGCAAATCGCCCTGTCCAAATTCGTGAATAGCTCCGACTTCTGCGTTCGAAATGTCTCCGTCTTCGCGCGCAACTCCGTCACCTATAATGCCAATTTTAACAGTGGCTTTATTTCGGCGCATAATCTTCTCGAGAGTGTCGAGAATTTTTGTGTCGTGTTTGACGTTTCGACTCATGCCGTTGTCGCTCCACTCACAGAAAAAACAGATCCGCGTGTCAAACTCCAAATTTGTGCTAAATATTTTGCGCCGTATCCTGTTGAAAGAAGCGAAGCTAAAAAAGGTGACTTCATTACTGAGTCAGGAATTGTCACTGACTCGGAAACTCCTCCGACGCTTCTGGAGTTTGCTGGCCATTGGAAAGTTGAACACAATCCGCCAGACGAATTTTTTAAATTAACAATTAAAATATGCGCAGTGAGATTTTGCAAGCCCACAGTATATTCCCCTTGAGACAAAAAAAGTCTTTGGTTTATTAATGCAGCTGCTTCTCCGATCGCGCGAATTACATCGGAGTCTAAAACATTTTCCTCAATATTACTACCGAAGGGAAAGTCTCTATTAAAATACAATTTAAAGTCTTCTAGTGTTATGTTAACTAGCATTTTGATATTTCCCCTCGGTACTAATAAGAGGCTGCACGAAGCAGCCCCTAAATGATTTACTTTATTTTATTTTATAGCTCATGTGTAAAATACATTAACTCATCTGGTCTGTAAGCAAGTGCTCCAGTGAATTGTCCGTAACCTACGTTTTGGAAACTAAATCCGTCAATAGAGTTAGACATAGTATTTGTGTAATCAACTGGAATATCCATTCTTAATGAACTGTCCGAAAGAGAATACAAAGCATATACCTGTTTTCCGATGTCGTTATAGTCTGCGTCACCATAAGATAATGGCATAATTTTAAAAGTCTTCTTCTTAGTAATTGTTTGAAAAGCTTCTTCTAAAAGTTGTAAAACATTTTTCATCGGGAAGTCTGCGCTCGCTTGCGAAGCCATTCCAAGATAATCCGTTTCTGGAACTGTTAAAACATCAGGCCATGCTGTACGCTTTGTGTTAACTCTGTAATCAGCGATCAACTTAGCCACGAAAGTTTTTAATTCCGCAGGACTCATTTGACTAATTGGTTTAGTAATAGTCGTAGTGTTCTCAGTGATGCCAACTTGATTTAATAAACCACGAACTGCACTGTTACCTTTAATTCCTAAGAATGCGATTTTTTGGATACCTAGATCCCAGTTTCTTTTTCTCGCTTCTTCTTTTTTAGTAATTAGATCCCAGCTTCCAGCTTTAGACGCATGTTGTAAATCTGGTAAAGTCCAGCCGATTTTTTTCGCCCAGTTAACAGTTTTTACACTCACAGAGTCGAGCGCAGCATCCGCTGTCGCAAGTCTTGCGTTATCCGAACCAGTATTAATTACACCAGTTTCGAAATCGTCTGCTAAATCGAAACTTCTATAAGAAGTTAACTCAGTCGACCAAGCTCCTTCACCGACAACGATAGGCATATAATCAGCTGGAGAAATTTCGAAAAACTTCTGTGTTACTACGCGTTTCATCACAGCGGTCAAAGTAGTGATGTCTACTTTGTAACCGAGCTTGTTTGCTATTTTTTGGTTATATTCTGCGATGTTCTGCTCCATTTTATTTAGAACAATTGTCTCGCCTTCTGAATTTTTAATTTTTGTTTTTAACATTATAATATTTCCTCTCTAATCTCGAATTATGCTTCTGTTACTTTGAAGCTCGGTGTTTTTAAAACTACTCTAATCAAGTCGCCGTCAGCAAGTGCTTTGTCGTACGCATAACCTACGATAGCTTTTCCCGCGCCTGCGCCGTCAGCTGTTAAAACTTTTCCAGCTTCGCTTAGATCCATAATAACTTCTGCGCCACGAGCGATAGCTCCGCTTGCTTCTAGATACATTACGTTACTGTCACGAGAGATTTCCATAGCTTCGCCTGCGCTAAAGCTTGCTTCTTTTCGAGAGAAGTTGACTACTCCGAAAGCTTCGTCTGAGTCAGCACTACATGCTACTACTTTCGGAATAAAACTTTCGCCGTCTACTAATTTTACAAATTGGCCATGAGCCATTTCTGCTACTTCTGACTCATCGACCATAACGGCCACTGTTTCAGTGTTAAATCTTAGGTCTAACATTCCTTTTATTACGCTTTGCGCGGTTTGATTTGTACTTAACATCCTTGTTACTCCTTATTTAATGTTATTAATTAATATTAATTAGTTGCTTCCGTATCTTGCTTTACCTAAAGCAACTTTATCCGAAGTTAAAACGATTGTTTGATTTTGTTCGTTTGAAACTTTGTCCGCGCCTAAAAGCTTATCATGGTTAAAACTGTTTTTCTTAGACTCTTTTTTGTCTTCGTCTTCGTTCTCCATGTGTTTTTCTTCGTCGTCTTCGTTCTCTTCCTTGTCTTCGTCTTCATTCTCTTTTTTGTCTTCGTCTTCTTCGTTCTCTTTTTTGTCTTCGTCTTCTTCGTTATCTTTTTTGTCTTCTTTTTTGTCTTCTTCGTCGTTCTCTTTTTTGTCTTCGTCTTCTTCGTTATCTTTTTTGTCTTCCATTAAATTTTTATAAGACTCTTTTAACTCATTAACGGTTAATTCTTTACCATCAACAGTTACAAGCGACTCGCCATTGGCGATTTTTGCTTTGTCTTTATTTAACTCTACTTCGTCTGCGTTTTTTACTAGTTGCGCGATTGAAATTTCCATTTCACTTTTTGGTAATACTACTATTGTATTTTCTAGTGAGTCGGAATTTTCGACACGTTCTCTTTTAAAAAAGTTTAACATACCTTTTTTCTCCTTGGGTTTTTTGTTAATTTTTTTCTCACTAGAATTAGCGAGTTTTAATAATTTATTATCATTCTCGAGGTTGTACGCCTTAAATTCTTCGGGCGTTAATATTACGGACTCTTTATATCTTGGATTACTTACGATAGCTAAATGTTCGTAGTCAGCTGAGACAACTTCTGCGTCGTATTGAACTCCATGCCAAACATCTCCCGCTCGCGATCCTGTTTGATAGTATGCGTTTGAAAGTTTCCAGCCATTTACTTTTATAGCTTCTTCTCCCGCTTCGCTCGTAACTACAAACTTCGCCCAGTGACATCCGTCTGATTTATTAAAAAAGCTTTCGACTACATATCCGTCTGCGTTTGAAAAATCGTTTGCCGTTATATCGTCTTTATGATCGACGAACACTGGACATCCTGCGAAAGTCTTGTCCATCTCTTTAGCTGTATTATTATTTATATAAATTCTGTTTGCTTTAACTCCGCCTTCGCCAGCATACTCTGCTACTCCTGGAGTAAAATGCAAACCATAATAAACTTTTCCTTTTTTGTCTTTCAATTTATAAACCTCTCATAACGGGGCGCGCGACACAGCGACAACCGAAGTCTTCGCCTGGATGATTTCGTGCGCCAGTTCTTTTATTAGATATAGGCGGCTCGCTCCATTTAAATGTTTTATTATTTAAATCCTTGTGATCTTTTCGAACTGGATGTCCTGGAGATCCTGCTACAGTTTTCCAAATGTACTCAGTAACTCCAGCCTCTTTATAACGAACCTCTTTAAATTTTGCAGCGAGTAGACTTGTTTCCTGTCTCGCTAAAAATTTAGCTTTAGTTTTTGACACGCCGTAACGCTCTTGGATTTTTTTTGCAAGCTCAGGTCTGCGTGTTCCACTTTTATAAGAAGTCTCGACCAACTTGCGTAGGTTTTTAACTTCATTATCTGAGAATGAAACAATATTTTTTTTCATGTTTTCTTTGTAATCCTTTACATAGCCAGCGCGCTCAGTCTTAGTTAATTTAGGCTGCACCGAAATATCCTTTAAAGTTTCGCCTATTTTTTTATCCAAGTTAAATATATTTTTATCTATTAATGAGTCGATGTCCAACTTCTCTGCAATTTTTGCCGAACTCAATCCTAAAATAGCTCTATTTAGCTTGCCTAAAGTCTTAGTTAATCTGTCACGAGACACCGAAACAGCTGTGACTATGTCTTTCGGAAGCTTTGATTTTAAAATCTTATAGCTTTTTGTTTTACTATCAAACACCGCGCCGAGTGATCGAAGTTCTCTCGAAATTTTAGAATTAAATTCTCCGCTGAGTCTTCCGCGATCAAACGAAACTTTGCCCGACTTTATAGCTTTCTCCAAATTCGGAGTCTTAGACTCAGCATTTTTTACGATTACTTCTTTCTCTTTTATAGAGAGAAGCTTTGCGAGCGGCTTAAAAATCTCTTCGCGGAATATTTTTTCAATCTCCGCGCGAATTTCGTCCTCTAAAATAGTATCGTCTGGAATAGCCTTAAGTATTCGCTGCTTCTTCTTTTTTCGCTTCGACATAATCTCTAATTACCTGTCTCACTTTTACCAACTGCTCTTTTGGCAAAGTTTGCGACTGTTGTTTTAAATGGCAATTTTTGAACTTCTTCTGGCTTCCGCAGGGGCAGAGTGCGTTTCGCGGAAAGTTCATCATCGGATTTAGACTCTGTCCCGGGATCGGTCGCTTCTTCGCTCGACCCGTTTTTCTCAATTCTCTGAGCTCCTTCTGTTTTTCCTTGTAACTCAACTTCGTACTCCTTTAGTTTATTATAAATAGTTCTCTCCGAAATGCCTAAACTTTCAGCTGCTTTGATTTTATTTCCTTGAAAGTATTTCATCGCCATTTCAATTATATCTTTCTCGATGTCTTTTAGGTGCACACCTGGATGCCAAGTCAATTTCATTATTTAGACTCCTTTGCTTCGGGCGCATTCTCACTTGATCCGATCGGCGCAACTTCGTCACCTGTGATAGCGTCTTCGCTTGTTTCAAAAAGTTCGTCTGTAACATCTAGTTGAACTCCGATTAGATTATCAATATTCATCGCCTCTTTAAAATCTGTCGCCGAAATTTCTCCGACAGTTCTCGCCTGTAATGCTCTATTAAATTTTTGTGTTTTTACATTTTCCTCTTGCTCCGAAGACATTACACGAAGCGGCTCGAACTCTACTTCTAAGTCTTCTGGAACAATTCCAAAAAGTTGCTGACATCTTATTTCGACCATCTTTAAAAGTTCGAACTCAATTTTGGATCTAATGCTCGACTCTATCATAGCGTTATAGTTCTCGATGTCGTCCTCGCCTGAGTTAAATCCTGCGCTTGAAACTCCAAAAAGTTTCGTGAGTGGCATTCTCAAGTCAGATGCGACTTGCATACGAATACCTTCCATAGCTTCTGCGAGTCCTGTAAACTGTAATTGTTTTTGGATATAATCATCATCACCATCCATAGTGATCGCGTTCAAGTAGGATTTTTCTCTGTTTGCTAAAGAGATGCGTTTGTGAATTTTTGCATCTCCGCCAGAAGTCATTAATGTTTCAGTCAAGCCTGCGATTTTAAAAACGTCTATTTTAAATTCGTCGAGTACTTCGAAAGCCACGTTCGTCGCTTTTAAATATTGATTTACTGAGCGAATTACTGACTCTAAAATTGAAAGTCCGAACCCATGAACACGCCCCTTTAAATGCGCTGGTGGTTGTATTCCGCGGAGTTTCATCACGCGAGTCGGATGCACTTCGTTCTGATAATAGCGATAGTTGACTTCTTTTATATCGGATAGATGTTCTAGTTTTTCTGTTATGTCAGTATAGTTCTCAGTGTTTCCATATAACTCCCATAGATCGACAGATTTAAAAGTTATTTTTTCATCTATTTTTATTTTTTTAATGTCGAGTTCGTCCTCTGGTTTGTCTTCGTTAATGATGATAATTCCACCACCGCCGTAGAGTCGCATCCATTTAATAGCTTGACCTAAGACGTGAATGTCTTTCTCGCGACGCATTTTTGTATGTAGTTTTTTTATATCGTCTGAGTCGAGTTCGGAAGTATTTATAGTTATGTGTCCGCGGAGTGCGTCTTCTACTGGAACATCGACCATCGTTTTTACTAAACCAATTTCCACATAGACTTGAGAAAGTAAATGTCTCTGATTAGTAATTAAATTTCCGCGAATTTCCTGCTCGATCGTATCTGTTTGCGAGATTTGTGTCCCAGTCGCAAACGGATTTCCTCCGAAGACTCCAGCCTCTAGATCATTAACTCGTGGAGCTTCTTTCTTTTTAGTTGAGCTATTTTTATTTTTCTTTTTATTAGTCATGCTGTAAATTCCTTTTTACTTTATTTATTTAGACTACTCCTAAGATGCCTTGTTTTTTACGAACTATCATCGGTTCAAGTGCGTATCTTATAGAGTCTATGTAATGGTTAAAATCGTCTACTATTTTTACTGTAATGTCACCCGTCAATCTATCAACTTTATAAGAGTACTTTCGAAATTCTTCGGCAGTCTTGACGCATCTCTCATGTATAACTATTTCATCGAAAGACTTTAGCCACGCTATTCCGTCTTCGACAGACCCAGACCATTTAGCAGCTGCACGAATTAAAAATCCTGCGCTTGCGACGTGACTTATAGTTTCAGGTCTACAGTTATCGGCTCTTATTAATGTGGATCTAGACTCAGGTATTTTGTCAAAAAGTGCTGGTGTGTCAATTATTTCAATTCCGACGCCGCCTGCTTCGTGCGAAATTAGTAATCTATTTCGACCAGACATCGGATTATTAGCCTGCACTCTATCGATGTAACATTTTGTTATAGCGGTGGGATCTTGCGAAAAACCCCAGTCTGCGCCTAAGTACGGGCCATGCCAATTTGGATTTATTTCAAAGTTATCTATTCTATATTTTCCATGAAAGACTTTAGCTTGCGAACTTGTTTTTACTTGGCCTTCCCAGACGTGGAGATAGAGTTCGTAGTTTGTTCGCTTCATGTGTTCCATTTGTTCTTTTAGCACGCCAGAAAACCAAGGATTATCTGAGTGATTTACAAATTTAATTATAGCATTCTCGGGCGGATGTTCGCCTGTGAATTTAACATGAGTCGGATCGTCTTCGCTTTCTGGATTATAAGTCACCCAAATTTCCGAATTGTCTTCTCTTATAGTAGGTTCTAAGACCTCCCATGATCGAGCGGAAACTGTATGCGCTTCTTCTAGCCACAAGTCTGTGAGTCCTGGAATTGATTTTATAGAGTCGACAGATCCATGCAGACCTTTAAAAATAAAAGTTGTTCCGTTTGTCGCGCGTATTTCATTTTTTGTAACTGTGTATTCGTCTTCGTATCCTAAGACTTCGATTTGTTCTTTTAAAAGTTTGTGTACTGAGTCGGAGATTGAGTTCTGGTATTCTCGCGAACAAAGTATAAATCTTTTTTCTCTGAGTCCGAGTGTTAAAAGTATCCGCGCGACAGTGTAGGATTTTGCAGAGCCACGACCTCCGTACATAACTTTAAATCGAGCGGGCTCGAAAAACTCTTTCGCGTATGATGGTAAAGTGAGCCCCAAAATTTACAGATCCTCGTCTGGATTATTTATATCTTTTAACATTCCTGGTTCGATGAATTTAACTTCCACTAGTTTTTTATTATCATCGTCGGAGTCGCCTTCGTCTGCTACTCG
>Ga0114957_1001604_pt1 | contig 24063 bp, 17 predicted proteins | sample BantaG_FD_87175 | JGI IMG/M metagenome (GOLD analysis project Ga0114957, IMG submission 87175) | Marine algal microbial communities from Bantry Bay, Ireland - BantryBay_4 metaG | ecosystem: Host-associated > Algae > Red algae > Unclassified | place: Bantry Bay, Ireland | collected 2014-11-21 | reverse complement strand
TCGACGACCGAGAAGTTGAGCGTGACGTTCTCGGTCAGACGATCCTCGCCACCGGACCCACCCGTGTCGACCGACGCCACCATGATGTCCGTCATCTTGATGGTGAGGTACTCGAGCGGCGAGCCACCGGCCTTGCGGACGACCAGCGTGCCCTCCTTGATGTGCTTGCCGTCGAACACGCGCTGCAGCAGGTTGTTCGTCGCCGAGTCGACGTAGTGTGTGAAGGAGAGATCCTGGATGTTGGCCTTGCCGCCACCGCCGCCCTTGCCCATGTGGGTCGTGCCGCTCTGGCTGGCACCCCAGCTCCAGGCCAGAACGTCGATCTCGTCCTTGTGCTCGGCGTCCTGCGCCTCGCCGTCGATACCCTCGAGCTTGAGGAACATGTCTACGGCCATGGTGCTTCTCCTGGTTGATGTCGTCGATTCGGGTCGGTGGGGTCAGACGAGCGCGCGCTCGGACGCGCGCGATCGCCGTCGTTCTCTCGGCCTGTCGTCAGCCGCCCGCACTCGGCAGCTTCGAGACGAGCCGTAGCGAGACGGACAGGCCTTCGAGCTGGTAGTGAGGTCGGAGGAAGAACTTGGAGGCGTAGTAGCCGGGGTTGCCCTCGACCTCCTCGACCACCACTTCGGCGGCCGCCAGCGGCTTGCGCGCCTTGATCAGTTCGCCGGAGTTCGCCGGATCCCCGTCCACGTACTGGGTGATCCAGTCCTGCAGGTAGCGCTGCATGTCCTCGCGCTCCTTGAAGGAGCCGACCTTGTCGCGGACCATGCACTTGAGGTAGTGCGCGAAGCGGCAGGTGGCGAAGAGGTAGGGCAGTCGCGCGGCGAGTTGCGCGTTGGCCGTGGCGTCCGGGTTCTCGTACTCCGCCGGCTTCTGCAGGGACTGCGCGCCGATGAAGGCGGCCGTGTCGGTGTTCTTCCGGTGCAGGAGCGGCATGAAGCCGTTCTTGGCGAGTTCCGCCTCGCGACGGTCACCGATCGAGACCTCGACCGGGCACTGCATGTCCACGCCACCGTCGTCGGAGGGGAAGGTGTGCACCGGCAGGCCCTCCACCGCTCCGCCGGACTCGACGCCGCGAATGCGCGAGCACCAGCCGTACTCCTTGAACGAGCGGTTGATGTTGACGGCCATGGCGTAGGCCGAGTTCGCCCACACATACCCTTCGTCGCCTTCGCGCACGTTCTCCTCGAAGTCGAACTCGTCGACCGGGTCGGTATCGGCGCCGTACGGCACGCGTGCGAGGAAACGCGGCATGGCGAGTCCCAGGTACCTCGCGTCCTCGGACTCCCGGAGCGAGTTCCAGCCGGCGTACTCGGGGGTGGACAGGATCTTGGTCAGGTCGCGCGGGTTCGCCAGCTCGTCCCAGGAGTCCATCTGCAGGGTCTCGGGAGAGGCCCCGGTGATGAACGGCGCGTGGGCCGCGGCCGCGACCTGCTTCATGCCGTTCAGGATCTCGAGATCGGGCGCACGGTGATCGAAGTGGTAGTCGCCGACCAGGCAGCCGTAGGGCTCGCCGCCGAGCTGGTCGTACTCCGCGCCGTAGATCTTCTTGAACAGCGGGCTCTGGTCCCAGCTGGTGCCCTTGAACTTCTTGAAGGTCTTGCCGAGTTCCTTCTTCTCGACGTTCATGACGCGGATCTTCAGAAGCTCGTCGGTCTCGGTGTTGTTGACCAGGTGGTGGAGACCGCGCCACGCGCCCTCGAGCTTCGTGTACTCGGCGTGATGCAGGATGAGATTGACCTGCGCGGACAGCTTCTCGTCGATCCCCTGGATGATCCCGGCGATGGTGTCGCCGACATCGGCGCCGATGACCGCGGTGTCCTCGAGCGCCTGCGCGGCCAGCGTCTGCACGGCACGGGCGACCGCGTCGCGCGATTCGTCCGACTTCGGCCGGAACTCCTTCTCGAGCAGCGCCGAGAAATCGTCCTCCGCGAGGACCTCCTCCGTCGCCGCGACCGCAGCTTCCTTCTTGGCAGCCATCCGCTCAGCCCTCCTTGTCGTCTGCGGTCGGCGCGGGGGCCGCCGACAGGGTCTTCATCAACGCCGGATCCTCGAGGACCTTCTGCAGAAGCTCCTCGGCACCGGCCTTGCCGTCCATGTAGGTGCGCAGATTGGAGAGTTCGGTGCGCGCCTCGAGCAGCTTCGCCAGCGGCTCGACCTTCGCCGCGATCGCCGCCGGGGAGAAGTCGTCCATGCTCTCGAAGGCGAGCTCGACGTTCATCTCGCCCTCGCCGGTCAGGGCGTTGGGCACGTTCAGCTGCACCTTGGGCTTGGTCGACTTCAGGTAGTCGTCGAAATTGTCGACATCGACCTCGCTGAACTTCCGGTCCTCCATGCGCGCCTTGGCCTCGCCCGCGTTGCCGGAAAGATCCGACATCACCCCCATGACGAAGGGCAGCTGGACCTTCTTCTCGGAGCCGTAGAGCTCGACGTCGTACTCGATCTGCACGCGGGGGGCGCGGTTCCTCGCGACGAACTTCTGACCACTGGCCATGGGGCACACTCCTGGAGCTGTTGAGGGGCGGGACGCCTCAGGCGTCTTCGGTGGAGGCGAGTGCCGCGACCGCGGCGGCGTCGTCGGCGAGTGCCCGACGCAGGGTGTCGAGCAGTGCGCCGTGCTCGAGCGGCACCAGCACGCGGACCTTGCCGAGAATCGTCGGCAGCGGACTCGACGGTTCGTTCTCGCGGTAGAAGGCGAGCACGTCGTCGAGGGTGTCGAGCACCGCGTCCCGGGAGTCGACGGACGTCGTCGACGCGACGTCGACAGCGCCGCTCGCGCCATCGCTGCTCGCGCCATCGCCGCCGGCGCCATCGCCGCTCGGGGAATCGCCCGCGAGATGACGACCGAATCCCTCGCTCAGCAGCGTCAGGAGCGGGTCGCGCGGCGAAGCCGACAGACGCGCGCGGAAGTCGTCGCCGGCCGCCGTCGCCGGACAGAGTTCGCCGAGCAGTTCGAAGAAACCGCGCCCGACCAGCGCTCTGGCGCGGGCGACGAGCACCGCGACCGGACTGCCGGGCTCGCGCCGCGCGTAGTACGCCGCCACCGCGTCGAGCGCGGCGCGAACCGCCTCGTGATCGGGCAGGACGGTAACGACCGACGCCGTGCGGCGGACTGTCGCGGCACCGGGCGACAGAGCGGTCGCGCCCGCGACATCCGGCCCCGTGGTCGGATCGCTGGCGGGATCATTGGCGGCGGGCCCTTCGACCGCACCCGCGTCGAGCCGCCCGGCCGCGCGCCGCTCGACATGGGCGAGCAGCAGGCCCACGCGGTCGGCGATCTCGGTCATCGCGCGACCGCCACCCGCGCCGACCTCGCGCTCGAGTGTCGCGCCGGCCTTCTCGGCCGCGGCGCGCGCCCGGGCGAGCGCGTCGCGGGTCTGGCCCAGCACCGCCAGGTCGACCTCGGCGAAGGCGGCATCGATCGGACCCGATTGACAGCGGGCACGCTCCTCCTCGGAGCCGATCACCGACCCTTCGGCGATGTCGATGTCCCGCGCCGAGAACGCGCCGATACCGCGCACGTCGACCAGCGGCGTCCGCAGCAGCGCCTCGGCGAAGTCAGGGTCCGCCGCGAGGTCGGCGAGCAGGTTCGAGCGTTCGTACCACGGCTCGTCCGGATCGTCCTCGTCGCCGGCGGGAAACAGGCTCGGCCATGACGTGTCGAGCGTCTCGGCAAGCGCCTCCAGCGACGACGCCAGACCGCTGATCCCTTTTACTGCAAGTCCGGCACGGACGAGCGTGGCGAGGACTTCGACATGCGGCGGCGCCGACTCGAGCGCCGCCGCATGCTCGCGAACCTCCGACCAGCGAGGCGGTTCGGCCGCGATCACCGATTCACCCATGCTGCGTTCGGGCCGCCCGACCGCCGCGACGCGCAGCGCCTGGAACGCCGGCAGCGTCTCCGGGTTTTCCGCCACGTCCAGGGGATGGGTTTCCAGCGTCACGTCCTTCTCACCGACAGGCCTGTCGCGCGGCGATCGCCGAGCGAGGAGTCCGGACGGTAACCCGTCGGGACGGGGTACGCGCTTGCACTATCCGAAAGACAGACCTGCCCGAAAACTGACGCCGCGCAGCCTCGAGACGGGACCACTCGGGCCTCTTCCGCCTACCGACCTATGCCTAAGTACAGGTCTGTCCGCGGCGACATCGCGACGTGCGACGATCGGGCCTCGGGTCGCGACGCTCCCGGCCGGCGCGCGCCCGCCCCGGTGGACGACACCGTGTCCCGATGATGCGATTGCAGCTGACAGTGCGGCAGGCAGACCCCGAGCCCGGCGCTCGCGAGCAGATCCGACGGTTCGACCGGCTGCCCGTGATCATCGGTCGCGCCCCCGCCTGCGACCTTGTCCTTCACGACGAGAGCCGCTTCATCTCGTCCAACCACGCGGTGATCTCTCTGGTGGATGGTCTGCCCTGCGTTCGCGACACGAGTTCGAACGGCGTCTTCGTCAACGGCGCCGTCACGCCACTCGGCCGGGGCAACAGCGCGCCGCTCGGGCATCGGGACGAGCTCGGCGTCGGCGACTACGTCCTGCTCGTCTCGTTGGGTGATGCCCCGGCCGCCTGTCCGGATGGCGACGCCCACGACGACGACCCCTTCGCCGCCCTGCTCGACGAGGGGCAGCACGCACCTTCGCCACCCGGTGCATGCGGCCCGGTCGCGTCGGCCGGCTTCGGCGATGATCCCTTCGACCCGTTTCGTGGCGGCGAGCCGGACTGGCCGACGCCCGATGAGCCGTCGGCTCGGGGCGGGGACATCGAGCCGGACTGGGCGGACTGGCCTGGCGGCTCCGGGGACGCACTCGCTGCCGACGAGGGCTCCGCTCGCGACGGGCACGCGGCAGGCCGCGGCGGGCACGCGCCGGCGCGCGGCGCGCCCCCGCCCGCGGTGGCTCGACCGAGCGTCGGCTCGCGCGCCGACGACGCGCTCGTGGAAACACTCTTGCTGCAGTGCGTGGAGGGTCTGATGGGCTTGCTGCGGGCGCGCTCGGAGGTCAAGCAGGCCATGCGCACCGATGTCACGTCGCTGGCCGGCACCGACAACAACCCCCTCAAGTTCTCGCGCGACGGGCGCGACGCCCTCGCCCGTCTGCTCGACACCGATCCGGCCGGCGGCTATCTCGCCCCCGAAGCGGCACTCGGCCAGGCGATCGACGATCTCGCGCTGCATCAGGTGGCGATGCTGGACGGGATGAAGGGGGCGGTCGGCGCGCTGCTCGAGCGCTTCGATCCGGATCGGCTCGCCGAGACGCTGACCGCCGATCATCCCATCCGCTCGACCTTGCCCGTGGCGCGCGACGCGAAGCTGTGGGAGCGATTCAACGAGCAGTACCGAACGCTCACCGAAAGCGCCCGGGGAGACTTCAGCGCGGTGTTCGGGCGCGAGTTCAGAAAGGCCTACGAGGCGAGAGTGCGGGAACTCGGGCGGGAGCCGGAGCTATGGTGAACGCACCCTACCGTCGGCGGACCATCGTCGCCTTGGCGCTCGCCGCCCTGCCCGGCGGCTGCGGCGTGCTCCGCTCGGTGGGCCTGCTACCGGACGCCCCCGCACCGCCACCCCCTGCCCCGCCACCGCCGGCGGTCTACCCGCTCGCGGTGCGCGTGGTGGCCGACGCGGACATCAACCCTGACCCCAGCGGTCGCCCCTCGCCGCTGCGCCTCCTCGTGCACGCGGACGAGCAGGATCCCCGGGTGGCGCGTCGCAGCTTCGCGGACGTGTTCGGCGCGGGGCCCGGCGCGACGGCTAGCGCCGGCACGCAAGACGTCCCGCCCCCGCTGACCGCCCTGGTGATCGCCCCGGGCCAGACCGAACGCCTCGCCCGATCGAGACCCGCGTCCGCTCGGTGGGTGACGGTCAGCGGCGCCTACCGCGAGCCGTGGTCCGCGGTCTGGACGGCGACGGTCGAGGTCGCCGCCACGGGACCCGTCCGGCTCGTCGCGCGCGTCGGGCGAACCGCCCTGTCCCTCGAACCGGAACGTGACCCATGAGCCGTGCCGATCGCCCGCTCTGGGCCGAGGGACTGTTGCTCGGCCCACACCACTTCCAGCAGCAGGAGCGCTTCCTGCTCGCGGCGAACGAGGCCGCGGCGCGCCGGAACGGTCCCTACCCCTTCGGGTTCACCACGCTCGAGATCGACGAGGCCGGCCTGGCCGAGGGCGTGGTTCGTCTCGTGGCCGCCGCCGGCCTCTTCTCCGACGGCACGCCCTTCGTGCTGCCGGCGGACGCGCCGTTGCCCGAGCCGCTCGCGATTTCGCCGGACGCTCGCGGCCTGCTCGTCTCGCTCGCCTTGCCGCGGCTCGATGGCGACGCCAAGGATTTCGCGGAAAACCGTGCGGAGAATGCCTTCGCGCGCTACGTGATCGACGATCTCGCGGTGGACGACCGGCACACCCCCGCGCTCGACAGCCGGGAGACGCTGTTCGTGGGTCGACTCTGGACGCGGCTGATCCTCGAGGGGCCCGGTGAGGCGGCCTTTCACACCGTGCCGGTCGCCCGCGTGCTCGAGCGACGCGACGACGGCACCGTGCGACTCGACCCCGGCTTCTCCTGCTGCGCAGCCGCGCTCTCGGGCACGGCGCCCGTGCACCGTCTGGGCGCGGACATCACGAGTCTGCTCGGTCAGCGCGCCGCCGAGATCGCCGCGCGCGTGGGCCGCCCGGACGCGGCGGACGGCACGCAGGTCTCGCTGTTCCTGCTGCTGCAGTCGATCAATCGCGCGCGGGCGCTGCTGCAGCACCTCCTGAGCGTCGGCGGTCTGCATCCCGAAGGCCTGTATCGCGAGCTCGTGCAGCTGGCGGGCGAACTCGCGACGCTGACCACGCCGGAACGGCTGGGCGGCGAGTACGCCGCCTATGAGCACCGCGACCAGCTGCCCGCCTTCGAGCACGTGGTCGCGGCGTTGCGCGAGAGCCTCAACTGGATTCCAGACTCGAGCGCGGAGGCCATCCCGGTCCAGCACATCCGCGCGGGCATCTACACCGCCACCGTCCGCGATCCGGAGCGGTTCGCGACCGCCCGTTTCATCCTCGCCGCCCGCGGCTCGATGACGCCCGCCGAACTCTCCCGACAGCTCCCGCGACAGACCACGATCGCCTCGAAGACGCGCCTTCGCGATCTCGTCGAGGCGCAGAGTCGCGGGGTCGAGCTGCGGCCGCTGACGACCGTGCCCAGCAGCCTGCCGACCTACGAGGACCGTGTGTACTTCGAGCTCGGCAAGGACAGTGCGCTGTGGCCCGAGATCGCCACCGGCGGCGTCATCGCGCTGCACGTCGCGGGGACCGTGCCCGACCTCGACATGCAGCTGTGGACGCTGGTCCGGTGAACGACGATCCGTTCAGCGTCGGCGACGAGGACGACCGGACGGTCCTGCACCCGAGCGGGCGGGCCGGTGGTGCGCGTCGGGACGGTCAGGTGGCGGCAGGCGCCCTGCACCCACCGTCGCTGGCACCGTCCTTCGCGTCGTCCTCCGCGGTTCGTGACGCACCGTCCCGGGCAGCGTCCGGCGGGCCGCACGACGCACCGCTGCTCGGCGGCATCAACCCCCTCGAACACGCCGCTTCGCACCTTCTGCCCCTGCTCGTCTCGATCCGCCGCAGCACCACCGAGCCGGACGTGGCCCGCCTTCGCCAGCGTCTGATCGAGGAACTCGAGGCCTTCAAGGCCCGGGCGCGCGAGGTGCTGGACGCGCCCGAGCAGGTGACGCAGGCGAGCTACGTCCTGTGTACGGCGCTGGACGAGGCGGCGATGAACACCCCTTGGGGGCATCGGGCGAACTGGGCGCAGCACAGTCTCCTCGAACGCTTTCACCGCGAGGTGACCGGCGGCGAGCGCTTCTTCGCGCTGCTGAAGAAACTCGGTCGCGACCCGGGCGCGAACCGCGCGGTGCTCGAACTGATGTACGTGCTGCTCGCGCTGGGCTACGAGGGTTCCTACCGCATCGCGCGCGACGGGCAGGCGACGCTCGGACGGGTCCGCGACTGGTTGCGCACGACCCTCGCGAGCGTCGCGAGCGAACCGATACCGGCTGCGCTCTCCCCGCACTGGACAGGCAGCCCGGTGGCCGAACGGCGGCTGCCGCGCTTCGCCGGTGCCGGCCTCGCCGCCCTGCTCGCGCTGGCGATCGGTACCGCCGCCTGGGTGACCCTGCGGCTGGACGCCGGGCGCGATGCCGAACGCACCATCGCCCGCTTCTGGGACCTGGAGGCGCCGCCCTTCGCGGCGAACCGCGTCGTCGCACCCGTGGCCGCCCCGCGCGCCGACCCGGCGGCCGAGGTCTCGCGCCCGTCGCTCGAACGGCTGCTGGCGCCGGACGCGGACGCCGGGTCGGTCGTCGTGACGGAGACCGCGCAGCTCGGCCGCGTGCGTATCGTCGGCGATGCCCTGTTCGGCTCCGGGCAGGCGGACGTGGACCCGAGCGTCGGTCCGCTGCTCGGTCGCGTGGCGCGTGCCCTGGGCTCGTTCGACGGAGACATCGTGGTCACCGGCCACACCGACGGCATTCCCGTGCGCGCCGGACGCTGGGCCTCGAACCTCGCGCTCTCGCTGGCCCGGGCCGAGTCCGTCCGCGACGAGCTCGTGCGCTCGCTCCCCACCGGCCGGGCGGTGCGGGCGGAGGGCCGCGGCAGTCTGGAGCGCCTGAACGACGATTCGACGCCCGAACTGCGCCGACAGAACCGTCGGGTCGACGTGACGATCGCCTTCCGATGAAGGCCGCCGCCGCCCTCGCCCCACCGTCCCGCCCCGGGTGGCTCGCCACCCTGTTCGGGGCGCGCGCGTTCCTCGCGCTCCTCGCGCTCCTCGCCCTGTCCATGCTGGTCTGGTTCGCCGGGCCCCTCGTGAGCGTGGCCGGGCGGGCGCCGTTGATCGGCGTCGAGGCCCGACTCTGGACGATCGCCGCGATGACGCTCGTCGCCGCGCTGGCGATCGGCAGCCGCGTCGTCCTCGCCCGTCGCCGCGAGGCCCTATTGCTGGCCGCCCTCGCGGCCGAGAACGCCGCGCCCGCCGAGGATCCGGCCATCGCCGGGGAACGCGCCGTGCTGCAGGAGAAGATGCAGTCGGCGGTCGCGACGCTCCGCAGCCGAAGCGCCGCGCGCGGGCGCGACGGTCGCTTCGTGTACGAGCTTCCGTGGTACGCGATCATCGGCCCGCCGGGCGCCGGCAAGACGACGTTGCTCGCCAACTCGGGCCTGGAGTTTCCGCTCGAGGAGACGCACGGTCGCCATTCGATCAAGGGCGTCGGCGGTACCCGCGATTGCGACTGGTGGTTCACCGACGACGCCGTGCTGCTCGATACCGCCGGGCGCTACGCCACCCAGGACAGCGACGCGAGCGTGGACAGCGCCGGGTGGACCGCCTTTCTCGCGCTCCTCAAGGAGGCACGGCCCCGGCGGCCGCTGAACGGGCTGCTGCTCGCCCTCAGCGTGCAGGACGTGCTCGGTGCCGACGGGGACACCCTTGCCGATACCGCGCAGCGACTGCGTACCCGCGTGGACGAACTGCAGCAGGCGCTGGGCGTTACCCTGCCGGTCTACCTGCTGCTCACCAAGTGCGACTTGCTGGCAGGCTTCGACGCGTTCTTCGCCGACAGCGACGCCGCGGCGCGCGAGCAGGTGTGGGGCTTCACGCTGCCGTTGCCGGGGGAGCGACGCGAGGACGGGGAAACCGCGCCGACCATTGCCGGGGAGCTCGAGGCGCTCGTGACGCGCCTGCACGACCAGACCCTCGGGCGCCTGCACGACGAGCGCGGCACGGAGCGTCGCGAGGCGATCTACACCCTCCCGCTGCAGTTCGCCGCCCTCGCCCGAGCCAGTCGTGTGCTCGGCGAGCGGTTCGCGGCACGTTCTCGGCTGGTCGACGACGTGCGCCTGCGCGGCCTCTACTTCACCAGCGCGACGCAGACCGGCGGCGTGCTCGACGAGGTGATCGCACGGGTCGCCGCCGGGGTGGGCCTGCCGCCGGCGGTCAGCGGCGCCCCGGCGTCGGCGGGTCGGAGCTACTTCATCCGCGGGCTGCTCGAGCGCGTCGTGTTCCCGGAGGCCGGACTCGTCGGCACGGATCGGCGCACGGAACGTCGACTCGCGCGGCTGCAAGGCGGGGCGATCGTGGCGACCGTGCTGGCCCTGGTCGCGGTGCTCGGGCTGTGGTGGAGCGACTGGCTGACCGAACGTTCGCGGCTCGAGGGCGTGGCGACGCGCGCCGACACCCTCCAGCGCGCCCTCGCGACGCTCTCGCCCGACAGTCTGGACCTGGTCGAGACGACGCGGGTGCTCGAACTCGCGCGCACGCTGGACGAGCGCGACGGCGAAGCGGGTCGGCCACTGCTGCTCGGCGGCTTCGGTGCCAGCGCCTCGGTGGCACCGCTGGCGGACGACAAGTACGCGGCGCTGTTGACGTCGGTCCTGCTGCCTCGGTTGATGACGCGCCTCGAACACCGCCTGAGCGCCGAGGCGGAGGACGACGACTTCCTGTTCGAAGGTCTGAAGACGTATTTGATGATCGGCGATCCGTCGCGTTTCGACCCCGCCGCGGTCATCGGCTGGTTCCGCTACGACCTGGTGGCGAACCTGCCGGCCTCGACCTCGCGACCGACGCGCGAGGCGCTGGTCGGTCACATCGAGCGCCTGTTCGCGCAGGCGCCCTCACCGCTGCCGCGTCCGCTGGATGCGGCCCTGATCGAGCGACTACGGGAGATCGCGGCCCGGCTTCCGCTCGAGCAGCGTGCCTGGGCGCGGCTGAAGGGCAGCGCGCGCGAGGCGCTCGGCGAACACCTGTCGCTCGTCGGCCTCTCGCCGGAACTTCCGCGCCTGTTTACCCGGGAAGGCGGCGGATCGCTCGACGAGGCGGTGCCACGCCTGTACACGGTCGAGGGCTACCGCGACGACTTCCTGCCGCTCGTCGACGGCATCGCCGAGCGCCTCGCGGACGAACGGTGGGTGCTCGGCGACCGCTTCGTCGCGCCGGACGTCGATGCATCGACGCTGGATACCGCGGTCCGTCGCCAGTACGAGGCGGCGTACGTGACGACGTGGCGGAGCCTGCTCGACACCGTGCGGCTGCGCCCGGTCGACGGGCTCGACGGGGCGGCGCGCACGATCAGTCAGTTGACGGCGGCCGATTCCCCGCTCGCGCTCTTCCTGCGCGAAGCGGCCCGGCAGACCGCACCGCTGGCGGCGCTCCAGCGGAGTCTCGGCGGCGCCGACGAGGAAGCGCGCGGTGCGGCGGCGTCCGGCGAGGCCTCCGATGCCGCGGACGACGGTGCGGTCGCCGCGGCCCGCCGCGCCGCCGAGCTCGCCGCCCTGCTCGGACCGCGCGACACCGCGCCGATCGCCGCCGGTTCGACCCCCGAGGATCGCGTGGCCGCGCGCTTCGACGCGCTGCACGCGCTGGTGGCCTCGACCGCGGGGGGCGGGTCGCCGCTCGACGGCGCACTCGCCGAACTCGCCGGGCTCAACACGCAGCTGCTGGCGATGGCGAACGGTGCGGCGGCGGGCGATCCCGCACTCGCGCGCGAACTCGGCGCCGGACTGCAGGCACTCGGCTTCCGCACCGAGCGCCTCGCCGAACCGCTCGCCTCCCTGGTCGGTGAACTCGCCGGCGACATCCGGGATGCAGCGGGCAGCGGACTCTGCCGTGAACTCGAGAACGCCTGGAAGAGCGAGGTGCTGCCGTTCTGGACGCGTGCCATCCGCGGTCGCTATCCGGTATACCGGGGCGCGCTCGCGGACATCGCCCTCGCCGACTTCGCCGCGTTCTTCGGACCGTCCGGGCGGCTGCAGACCTTCGCGAACACGCGCCTCGCCTCCCTCGTCACGCGATCGCCGGCGCGCTGGACATGGAACGGCGCCGGCGAAAGCTGCTTGGCGGACGAGTCGCTACGCCAGCTGGCGCTCGGCGACGACATCCGCGACACCTTCTTCGCCGCCGGTGGAGCCGTCCCGTCGTTCGCCTTCGACCTGGTGCCCTCGACGCTCGGCGTCGACCCCGCGATCAGCCTCGTCCAGTTGCAGATCGGGGCCGCGCGCATGGACTATTTCCACGGGCCGCTGTCGGGCACCTCGTCCTTCGTCTGGCCCGACCCGGCCGGTGCGCTGCAGGCCTCGCTTCGGGTCGAACCCGTCGTGCCGGGCGGCTCGTCAGGGATCGCGACGAGCGGCCCCTGGGCCGTGCTCCGACTGTTCGAACAAGGCGCCCGTTCGCGACGCGACGGCGGACTCGGCGTCGACTACAGCTTCTCCGGCCGCGCGGTCTCGCTGAGTTTCGCGACCAGCAGCTTCAACCCGCTCGACTCGGTGGCGCTGCGCAACTTCCGCGCGCCGGACAGCCTGTGAGCGGCGGGACAGGGACGGGCGGACGATGAGGCAACTCGGCTACACCGGGAAGACTCCGCACCGCGGCGACTTCGTTCGACACAACGTACCGGTGCTCCTGCACGACCGCTGGGACGACTGGCTGAGCGAGACCCTGCTGGAGGCGGGACGGACGATCGCGGACTGGCCGGCAAGCTATGACGCCGCGCCGGTCTGGCGCTTCGCGTTCTCCGCCGACATCGCGGGCGAGGATGCCCGCGCCGGCGTCCTGATCGCCACGCGCGACAGCGTCGGCCGACACTACCCGTTCACCGTGTTCGCGACGCTCGACGTCGGCACGACGCCACTCGACGCGCTGGCCGACGATGCGCTGCTCGGCTCGCTCGAGTCGCTGGCGCGCGAGGCGCTCGCCGACGCCGAACGCTACGACGCCCTGAAGGCGGCGCTGGACACGCTTCAACACGCGATGCCGCCTCCGACGGGCGGTGGGCAGGGTCTGCCGTTCCACGCGGGGGCGGCCACGCACGTCGACGAGCCGGCCGTCTACTGTGAAGACGCGTGCCTGCTTCAGGACCGCGCCGGCACACGCCGCCTGCTCGACGCGGTGCTGCGTCAGGGCACCGGTCCCTACAGCGTCTGGCGGCGGGACGACACGCCGACGACCGACGGCCGCCTGATCGTCTCGGGCGGCCTGCCGCAGGGTGGGGCAGCACTTGCGTTGTTCGGTGCCGACTGGTCGTCGAGCGCCGGCGGACGCCTGGAGGGCCGCGGACGGTCGGACACGCGCCGTCCGGGCGCGCCCTCGACGGACGAGACACCGACGACGCCACGCCCCCCCGACGACACGCCCACCGCGCGTTCGCCGGCGGTTCTCGCGGACGAGGCTGCCACGGACGTTCCACCGGCCCCGGACGCGACACCGACCCGGCGCCGACAGGACGCGACGGCCGCGGCGCGGGCACTCGGCGCCGGCGCGGTCGAGGCGGCGGCGAGTCCATCGCTGCCTGACCCGGTGGCGGCGGGACGGGAGATCGCCGAGGCGTTCGGCATCGACGAGGACGAGAACGGGGACGCTCCGTGGGACCCGCCGTGACACGGCCTCGAACGAGCCATGCCTGCACCGATGCCGGCCGGGTGCGCGCGCACAACGAGGATGCCGTCCTCGAGTTGGACGCCGAGCAGCTCTGGTGCGTGGCCGACGGCATGGGTGGGCATCATCACGGCGCGTACGCGAGTGGACTCGCCGTCGGGACCCTGGCCCGCTACCGGACGTCACGATTCCGGGGGACCGCCCTGGCGCGCCTCGAGGCGCTGATGATCGGCTGTCACGACGAGCTGCTCGGCCATGCGCGCGAGCGGAACGTGGACGTGATCGGTTGCACGCTCGCCGTCCTCACCCTGCACGGCTGCTCGGCGGTCGCGAGCTGGTGCGGTGACGCGCGCGTGTATCGGGTGCGCCGGGGCCGGCTGTTGTCGATGACGCGCGACCACAGCGTCGGCGCGGAGTCCGACGATCGCGACCGACACCGATCGCCCGACGCGATGTCCATCGGCCGATCGGCGCTCACGACCGCGATCGGAGGCGGTCGGACGCCGCGCCTCGAACACGCCTGCTTCGACCTCGCACCGCACGATCGCTTCGTGCTGTGCACCGACGGGCTGAACAAGGAACTCGACGATGCCGAGATCCTGTCGCACGCGCAGTCGGGCCCGGCCCTCGGCGACATCGTCGCCTCTCTGTTCGCGCTGTACCGCGAACGCGGTGCGCGCGACAACGTCGGGCTCGTGATCGTCGGACCGTCCGCCTCGCTCGACGCCTCCACCGGAATCCCCTGACATGAACCGTCCGACCCCACGCCCTTCAGTCTTCGTCGGACGCGCCGGGCGCGCGCTCGCCATCGCCCTGCTCGGCCCGTTGACGCTCGCGGCCTGCACCTCGCTCGTGCGGCGCGACACGCCCAGCATCGCTCACGTGCACATCGGCCACGCCATCACCGGCTGGCCGCTCGCCCCTGGCAAGCAAGGGCTGCTGGTCGCCGCCGAAGTCTCGAGCGTGGTCGCCTCGACCAACGCCGACCTGATGCTGGAGTCGGCGCGGGCGGGCGACCTCGGCGGCGCGCGCCGCGCCCTTCGCGCCGTGGTCGCCGCGGTCGATCCGACCTTGCTGGATGCCGACGACGTCGGCGGCTACGGACTGCGGCGCGCGACCGCCGAGGCGGTCACCCACCTCAAGCTCGCGAGCGAAGTGCCGGATGCCAGCGCCAACGTCCGCCGCACGGTCGCTCGTGGCAACGTCCGCGCCGCCCGCATCGTCGACCGGGCGGACGAGTTGGTGGCGTTCATGGACGCCGGTCTGCGCACGGAAGACATCGGCGAGATGGAAGTGATCGCCGAGGAGATCGCACTAGTGCTGAGGCAGATCGCCGGGGGCCCGGAACTCGCCAATGCCTACGGCCTGTTCGAGTTCCGCGAAGACATAGAAGCCATGGTCGAACGCGAGGACCCGGCCTATCAGGTGGTCGACGAATGGTTCCTGTTCAACCTCGTGAAATTGCCCGACGGCGAATGGGGATTCGCGAGCCGGCGCAGTCGGGGCGTCGCCGGGGCGGGCTACTGATGCGACGCCTCGTCGCCCTCGGGTTGATGATCGCCGCCTTCGGGTCGGGCGGCATCGCGCGGGCGCAGTCCATCGACACGTGCATGCGCGCCGAGCCGGCCGCCGCGATCCCGCTGTGCGAGGCGCTCATCGCGGCGGGCGAGGCGACCGCCGCCGTGCACGTGCAGCTCGTCCTCAGCCTCGACAAGACGGGCCGGACCGCGGACGCGCGACAAGCGCTGGACCGGGGACTCGGCGCCTGGTCGAGCGATCGGGACCTCCTCGACCTCCGCGAACGTTTTACGGCGAGCACGAGCGAACGCGAGCAGCTCGAACAGGCGGGCGAACGGAACGCGTCCGCGCTGTCGCAGGGACGGCTGCGACTGCTCTGCCTGACCAGAAACGACACGACCGGCGCCGATGCCTGTCGCGAACACCTGTCGTCGACCGACAAGGACGGTGAACGCCTCCGCGAGCGCCTGGCCGGAATCGAGCGCGAGCTCGCCGCATCTGCCCCCTCGACGGAGGTCGCGAGCGCCCGCACGCCGGTGACGCCGCCGGCCGGCAGTGATTCGTCGTCACCACCGGCTGCCGCACCGCCGCCGTCCGCGGTCGACGAGAGCGACGGCGATCCGCGCCCTGTGCAACCGTTCACGCCCTCCGAACAGGTCGAGAACGCCGCGCCGCCCCGTGCTGCCGATGTCGCCCGTCGGGCACGGGTCGCCGACATCCAGCGCGCGCTGAACGCGATGGGGTTCGACGTCGGGCGCGCCGACGGCATCCCCGGCCGACGGACGCGCGAGGCGCTCGCGAACTTTGCGGCGCAGCGCGGCATCGACGACGTCCTCTCCTTCGACGAGCAGACGCTCGCACGGCTCGACGAGGCCCGCGCGGAGGCGCTGGCGCGTGCGCAGGCAGAGGAGGCGGGCGAGGCGGCTCGAGCCGAGGCGCGCCGCATCGCCGAGGACGCCGAGGCACGCCGCATCGCCGGGGACGCCGAGGCGCGCCGCATCGCCGAGGAAGCCGAGGCGCGCCGCATCGCCGGGGACGCCGAGGCACGCCGCATCGCCGAGGACACCGAGGCGCGCCGCATCGCCGAGGACGCCGAGGCACGCCGCATCGCCGGGGACGCCGAGGCGCGCAGCCTCGCCGGGGACGCCGGGCGCGACGACGCGCTCGCCTCGAGCTCCGCGACGACGGCGACCGAGCCGGTGGTCGCGAACGACGCGGCGTCGCTGATGACGCGCATCGGAACGCTGGAGCGACGACTGGCGGACGACTCGGCCGCGCTCGCGCGCATCGACGCGCGGCTGAGGGCACTCGTCGAGCGCACACTCGCGGCGGACTCGACGCGTTGAGCGAGGCGGCTGCCACACGCCGCCGTCCGTTCGGGAAACGGTGGCAGCACCCCCAGGCGAGCCAGGAGCGCTTACCCGGGGCGGGCACCCGGCACGACCCTCCGGCGCGGCCATCCGGCGCGCGCGTTCGACTCAGGAGCCCGCGCGCCCCTCGAGGTGGTCGCTGAGGCGGCGCATGAAGGGCTCGTCCGGCTGGAGACTCAACGCGGCACGGAGGAGCAGCGACGCACCGTCGAAGTCCGCGTCGCGGACGCGCTCCATCGCACCGTGGCCGAGCGTGCGCATCATGCTGGACCAGGCCGGCAGCGCGACCAGCGCCCGGTAGTCGGCTTCGTTCAGCCGGCCCACTTTGTCGATCAGCGCCTCGCCGACGGGCGTCACGATCGCGCTCTGCTCGAGCAGTTGCCGCGCAGCGGCGAGATCGGAGCGCGTGTCGGCCGTCTCGATCGTGGCCTGCAGCGCCGCGCGGTCGGCGAGGCCGTCCGGGAGTTGCGCGGCGGCGCGTTCGATGTGGCCGACGATCGTCGCGTGGCGGGCCGGATGCCAGTCCACCGCGTGAGCGCCGAGCTCGGCCCGCACGGCACGCGCGCCGCTGTCGAAGACCTCGCCGCTCGCCCCTGCGGCGCCCGCCTCCCGGTAGGCGGCGGCCAACGTGCCGAGTTCCTGAACTCGGCGCTCGACGTCCGTCCCGCGCGCGCCGACATCGCGCGCCGTCGGCGGCGTCGGCAGAGTGTCGATGAGCGTCGGATCGAGCGACCCGGCCCCGGCGGCACTCGAGTCGGCGGCACGTCCCGACGCATCGGCGACGCTGTCGGACCGGGCGTCGCGCGAGCCGTCCGAGGGCCCGCCGGTGAACCACCACCAGGCACCGGCGCCGAGCGCGGCGACCAGCCCGACGGCAAGCACGGCCCCTAGGGCGGTTGAAGGGGCGGCCGAAGGGGCGGCACCCGCCGATGTCCTTCCACCCTTGCCACCCGCGCCCTTCGTCCCACCGGCTTTCGAGCCTCGAAGACCGCGAACGGACGCCGCCGGCGCCCGATAGGTCGGCGGATCGAGATCGTCGGACCCGAAGAGTTCCTGTGCGGCCGAGCCGACGGGCGAGTCACCGCGCGCCGGCGACGGGCGCGGCGTCTCCGCTCGCGGAGTGACACCCTGTGCCGCGGGCGCTTCCGACTCGTGCGGCGCGGCAGCCGACGCCGTCCGCAGCCGCGTCGCCTCGTCGGGTTCGACGCGCAGCCGCGTCGCGTCATCGTCCTCCGACGCCTCGCGCGAGGGCAGCGGCGCCGTGCCGTCGAACACCGCGCGCCACCGTTCGAGATCCTCCGGCCGCTCCTCCGGCTGCAGCGCGAGACCGGCAGAGACCGCCGCCAGGAAGACGGGGTCGACCTCCGCGTACACCGCCGGATCGAGTGGCGCCATCGGATCGGGTCGACGCCGGAGCAGACAGGCCGATCGGCTCAGCGCCTCCTCGGGCTTCGCGCCCGTGATGCCTTCGAACAGGGTCGCGGCGAGCGCGTACACGTCGGTCCAGGGACCCTGCGCACCGTAGTTGGGGCTGTACTGCTCGAGCGGCGTGTAGCCCTGGCTCACCAGCGCGGTCATCTCGCCGGTTTCCTGCTGGCCGATGCGGCGCGCCGAGCCGAAGTCGATCAGCACGGCCGTGCCGTCCTCCCGGATGTAGACGTTGCCGGGCTTGATGTCGCGGTGCAGGAAGCCGAGCCGATGAATCTCGGCAAGCCCGTCGAAGATGGGGAAGAAGATGCGTTCGAGGGACTTCTGGTCGCGGCATCGCCCCTGCCGGAAGAGGGTCGCCAGGCTGTCGCCCTGCTCGTAGGCCATGACCATGTAGGCCGTGTTGTTCTCCTCGAACACCGAATGCACACCGACGATGTTCTGGTGGCGGAATCGGGCGAGGGTGCGAGCTTCGGCGAGGAAGCTGTTCAGACCCCAGTCGAAGTCTTCACGCTTGCCTTCCGTCAGCGGTCGGACGCTGTCGTCGGGGTGCCGTGCCGCCATGGATGCCGGCAGATACTCCTTGATTGCCACCGGACGATCGAGGTTCGTGTCGTGCGCGAGGTAGGTGATGCCGAAACCGCCCTGACCGAGCACCGACTCGATGCGGTACCAGTGAATCTCGTGACCGGGGGCGAGCGTTCTCGTGTCCACGGGGCGGGCTTCCTAGGTCGGCCGACCCGGCCAATATAGCCGCTGACGATGCACCCGGGTCGCGACCGGCACGCGACGCGGGCCGCGGTCCGCGCGACAAGCGCCTGCGGGCTGCCACCCTCATACCAAAGTACAGGCCCAGTACCTGGCGCATGGCTCGTTCCCGCACGGATGGCGCTGTACCTGGCGGACGCCCTCGACCCTGGCGCATGGCTCGTTCCCGCACTGATGGCCTGTTCCCGGACGCACGGCCCTTTACCGGCAGAACCCCCGGTCCCGGACGGGACGTCCTGCGCTCACGCCGCCGCCCGCACGCCGTCGATACCCATCAATTCACAGGCGATCGGGTGGGCGAGGGTCGACTGATTCAGCGTGTACAGATGGAAGGCCTCCACCCCTTCGCATTCCAGCGCGCGGCAGAGTTCGACCGCGTGTTCGATCGCCATCGCCCGACGGCTCGCCTCGTCGTGCCGACGGTCGAAGCGCTCGCGCAGCGTGTCGGGCACCGCCGCTCCGCATTTCGTCGCGAACGAGCAGACCTTGTCGATGTCGTGGATCGGCAGGATGCCCGGCACCAGGGGCTTCTCGATACCGGTGCGAACCGCCCGGTCGCGCCAGCGCAGGTAGGTGCCCGGCTCGAAGAAGAACTGGGTGATCGCGCGGGCCGCACCGGCTTCCAGCTTGCGCTCGAGCCACTGCAAGTCCGTCCCCTCGTCACGGGCTTCGGGGTGAACCTCCGGGTACGCCGCGACGCTGACGTCGAGGTGCGGACGCTCGGCGGCGATCAGCTCGACGAGGTCCGACGCGTGCCTGCAGGTCGCCGGAACGAGCGTGTTGCCCGCGGCAACGTCACCGCGTAGCGCGACGATGCGACGGATGCCGAAGGACTCGAGCGTGTCGAGGGTCGTGCGAAGGTCGGTGCGGGTCTGTCCGATGCAGGACAGGTGAGCGGCGACGTCAAGGGTGGTGTCGCGGGCGAGCAGCGCCAGCGTCTCGAGACTGGCACGACTGTCCGAGCCGAGCGCACCCCAGGTGAGCGAGATGTAGTCGGGTGCGAGCGGCTCGAGGGCGCCGAGCGTGCGCCAGAAGCGTCGCGACTGCGCCTCGCTGCGCGGCGGGAAGAACTCGAACGACAACAGTGAGGGCTGACTCATCGGGGTGCGGTTTCCGGAGAGGTCAATGGACGGCCGGGCGCCTGCCCTGCCAGATGTTCACGGTCAGCGGATCACCCGCGAGCGAGGCGACGGGGCCCGGCGCCAGCCCCGCGCTCACCATCGCGTCGCGGAGCTCGTCGTCCGCGAAACCCAGTCGGCGATGCTCGTACTCGGTGCGCAGGTGCTCCTCGGCGTGCCGGGCGAAGTCGACGATGACCAGACGACCGCCGGGGCGCAGCGTTCGTGCCGCCTCGGCAAGCACCAGCTCGGGCTCGACGCTGTAGTGGAGCACGAGATGCAGCGTCGCCAGATCGACCGAGGCGTCGCTCAGCGGCATGTCGTACATGTCGCCCTTTCGCAGGCGAACGTGATGATGGCCGTCGCGCTCGAGTCGGGTGCGCGCGATGGACAGCATCTCCGCGCTGTTGTCGAGGCCGACGCCCTCGCCCGCCTGCCCCGCGAACAGCTGCAGGATGCGGCCGGTCCCGGTGCCGATGTCGAGGAAGGTGTCGACCCTGCCGGCGCCGACGATCTCGCGCAGCCGCGCCTCGACCTCCGCCTCCGGCACGTGCAGCGCCCGGATCTGGTCCCAGTTCGCCGCGTTCTCCCGAAAATACACCTCGGCGGCGACGACCCGCCGCTCGCGCGCCTCCTCGAGCCGCGCGAGATCCCGGTTCAGGTCCGCATCCTCACCGGGAAGCAGATCCACCAGCGAACGGGCGAGTTCCGACGAGGGGCCACGCCCTGCGAGGCGGTAGTAGACCAGCGAGCCCTCTCGATGCCGCTCCAGCAGTCCGGCCTCGACCAGCAGCTTCAGGTGCCGCGACACCCGCGGCTGGCTCTGACCGAGGATGCGGGTGAGTTCGCTGACGCTGAGTTCGCCGTGTGCACACAGCGCAAGCAACCTCAGACGGGTGGGTTCACCGGCCGCTCTCAGACCCGACAGCAAGGGTTCCATGACATAACGACATCTTTATATCTTGATGTCGAGTCTGCCCCAGCGCGTCGCCGGCTGCAAGTGGCGTCGCTCGCGTCGCTCAATCGCGACGCCGATGGACCGCGACCAGGGTCAGCAGCGAGGCCGCGCCGACCGCGAGAAGCGCCTGGACGATCGTCAGCAGGCCGGTGCCGCGCGTCTGCCCGACGAACCAGTCCACGGTCGCGAGCAGGATCAGGACGATGGCGGGCACGTAGCGGCCGGCAGCGCCGCGGCCCGCGGGCGACTCCTCCGCTGCGTCCGTCTCGTCGCCGAAGTCCACGATCTCGGGCGCGGACGGGGTGGCCCGTTCGAGCGCGAGCAGGCCGGTCACCCGCAGAGCGTCGAGGTCGGGGAAGGTCTTCGCGGTCAGCTGCTGAACGTCGGGGTTCGGCCAGACTCGGTAGAACTGCACCTGCTCCGCCTCGGTCCGTCCTCGGGTATCGACCCGGATGACGAAGCCCTGGATCTCACGCCCGCCGATGCGCCGTGCGTAACGACCGGCTCGCCCGGCCGCGGCCTCCAGGGCGTCGCCATCGATCGCGCCGACGACGTCCACCACCGCGAGGCGGTCGGCCGTTTCCGGATCGACGATGACGTAGGTGGACGCGTCGTCCGGCGGCGCGCCGGTGCCGGACTCGAGCAGGGTCGAGTCCGAGACGATCGCTGCGCGGGGAAAACCCGCTTGCAGCAGAAATTGGTAGATGAGCTCATCCATGGCGCGTGCTGAGGGAACGGGCGGAGAGCGCCAGAGTAGTGACGGCCGCGCTCGGCGTCAATTTGACGACGAATCGCAAAAGAACGTGACGGTCCGCCGGCGCTTCGATCGCCCTGACATCCGTCTTTCGCGGCGCGTCGTTCAGGCCGGCAGCGCGCCGCGGGCGAGACCGAGCGCCGACTCGACGCGGCCCATCATGGCCTGCTCCTCCTCGCTGACCCGTTGGCCGCCGAAGCCGAGAAAACCGCCTTCCTTGGCCGCGTTCGCCACCTCGCGCGCGATGTCGAGACACCAGAGGCGATAGGCGTCGGCATCCGCATCCGTGGCGTGCTCCGCGAGCAGGTCGGCAACCGTTTCACAATCGTTGACGACCTGATCGAGCAGCGCCTCGCGGGAGTCGATGCCGGCCGCTTCGATACGCGACCTGGTGCGCTCCCGGTAGTCTCTCGCCTTCTCTCTGGCCGCGTCCCAGTTCTCGACCCGCGCCAGCAATTCGCTGATCAGAGGGCTGTCCGCGTGGGTCTTCCGCCCCTCGACCGTACTGCGCATGCCGCCCACCATCTCCCGGATCGCACCGCCGGGCGAGGCGGTGCTCATGGCGGCAGCGATCATCGCCGGGGTGGATCCGAGCAGGAACCAGTCGTCGTCGGTGAAACGCTCGCGAATGCTCATCGGTTTTCGGGATTCTCCTTGAAGCGTCGTGCGGCCGGCCGGGCTCGCCGAGCCTAGCAACGTGACGATGTCCTCGCAATGCAAGGTTGATCCCGCGTGCCGGAACCCGCGACCGCGGCTCGGCAGGATCCTGCAGGCCCCCTCTCGACGTGATCGACGGGCCGTGTAGACTCCTCGGCCACCGCGTCATTCCAGGTGACCACGCGCGCCTTGCAGCGACTTTTACAAGCTCGCGGGCCGCCCGGGACCCGGGTGCGAAGCTTGTTCGCGTCACGCTTCCGTCGCTTCTTGCGTCGGCCCCTTTTTCATCAGCCGGATCAGCGCATGTCGTTCAATCTCGCCGAACTGATCGGCGACCGACTCGACGGTACGGCCAGCGCCCGCCTGGAGCGGGCGCTCGGCGATCGTGCGTCCGACGCGGCATCGCTCGCGGCTGCCGGCGTGCCCGCGCTCCTCGAAGGGATGCGTCGGCTGGCGGAGACTCCCGGCGGTGCCGATGCGCTGTACGCCATCGTGCAAGTGGAGGACAAGGCGGCGGGCAAGACGGCGGACAAGGCGGCGCACGACGAGCGAGCGGCAGACGACGGTGACGATGCCGATGGCGAGGGGCAGCTCGACGCCCTGTTCGGTGCGGACGGTGTCGGCGCGCTTCGCGCGGGCGTCGCCGGGTTCACCGGCGTGGATCAGGACCGGACGGCGGCGGCGCTGGGCATTCTCTCGCCGCTCGCCGTGGGCGCGATCAGGCGCCACGCCGTGAGCGAGGGTCTGAACGCCGCCGGACTCGCGACGATGCTGCGCGAGCAGGGGCCGCAGGTCGACGAGGCGCTGCCGAACGGGCTCCGGGGCGAACTCGAGAAACGCGGCTTTCTCAGCCGTCTGGCGATGCCGCCGGCGGGGCGCCGGACGGCGGCCCCTCCCGCGGCGGGCGCGACAGCGACACCGCATGGACAGAATGATCTCCGGGCGACGTCGACCACGACGACGACCGGAACGCGACCCGAGACGGGTCGGAGCGCGACGCCTGTCGGCATCGCGAGCGATGACACCGATTTATCCGATACCAATGAAAGGAGTGAGTCCCCGATGTGGAAGAAACTATTGCCGATAGTCGGCATCCTGTTGCTCGGCTGGATCGTGCTGAACCTGTTCAATCGCGGCGACGAGCCCGACACCGTCGCCGACGTCACCACGACCGAAGCGGAGGCGCCGGACGTTGCCACGGCGGTCGATACTGACGCGACGGGCGAAGCGGCGGACGAGACCGCTGACGCCGCCGTCGACGGTGCCGAGGACGTCGCCGATGCGGCGGACGACACGGCGGAAGACGCCGCCGACGCGGCCGACGACGCTGCCGCCAACGTGACCGAAGGCGAAGGCGATTCGGCCGACGTCGCGGACGCGGCGACGACCGCCGCTGCCGGCGTGGCTGCATCGACCGAAGATGCCGCCGACGTGGCGGGTGACATGGCCGAAGATGCCCTGACGGATGCGCAGTCGGCGGCTGGCGATGCAATGACGGCAACGGGAGACGCCGCGGCCGACGCCGTCGACGCGACCGAGGACGCGGCGGCCGATGCCGCCGACGCAGCCGGTGACGCGGCCGACGCCGTGACGGACGCGGCAGCCGATGCCGCCGACGCGACCGGAGACGCCGCCGCTGACGCGGTCGACGCGGTCGAAGGAGCCGTTACCGACGCGGCCGACGCGACCGGCGATGCCGCTGCCGACGCTGCGGATGCAGCGGAAGGCGCGGGTGCCGATGCGGCCGACGCGGCCGAAGGGGCGGTAGCTGACGCAGCCGATGCCACCGACGATGCGGCCGATGCGACCGAGGACGCGGCAGTGGATGCGGCCGACGCGACGGAAGATGCGGCAGCCGACGCAGCCGATGCCACCGCCGATGCGGCTGACGCGACCGAGGACGCGGCAGCCGATGCGGCCGACGCCACCGAAGAGGCGGCTGATGCGACCGAGGACGCGGCAGTCGATGCCGCCGACGCGACAGAAGATGCGGCGGCTGACGCGGCCGATGCCACCGAAGACGCGGCAGCCGACGCCGTCGACGCGACGGAAGATGCGGCAGCCGACGCGGCCGATGCCACCGAAGACGCGACGGC